>JAABUP010002321.1_pt1 | contig 37210 bp, 47 predicted proteins | sample 5559201 | NCBI WGS metagenome assembly JAABUP01 (sample SAMN10711887, study PRJNA513373) | rock metagenome | isolation source: Antarctica rocks | place: Antarctica
CCAGGGCTGGTCCCCCAGCCCCCCCCCCCCTTCCCTTCTTCCTCACCCACCTGTTTTCAGCCGTTTCTTTGGTCCCTCTATGCATCTCTAACACCTGGCTGGCCTCATGCAAGGCTGACTGGAGTCACCCATAGTGTTTTTGCTGTAAACATCACAGCATCAGTGCTCTGCATTTTTCAGTGCATGCTTGCAATGTCACATCGCTTGCTGCACTGCTGCTTGTGTGTCTATCTGACGATATGTGCAAAGAAAACTTGTATGATCCTACTCAAAGCTTATGTTTCAAACAAGCATGCATACATATGCATGGAAGTCGATACATGTTCATTTCACCTCATGTATACATTTGGTCAAAACTTCAATGGGAGCAAGATGTACTGCAGACTCTGGGGGGCCTCTGATGGCTTTGCCTAGCCTTCTGAAAGGACTACCAGACATGGAGCGAGGCATCACAAGGATTTTTCATTGCACAGCCAATCCAGCTGAATTCGTACAAGTTCTTCAGGCTCTTATCAACATTGCTCCCAAATTGGGTGTGCAGGTGAGCTGCATCCTGCCCACTTATGGGCATTTGTAACATTGCCAAGCTTCCAGTAGACCTGAGGCCTACTTCAAACTGCAAAGGTCAAGCATTTCCAATTGCAAATCTGCTTGCTGGGGCATGTGCATTCACATGGGCAGTGAAATGTTGTCTGTGTCTACAAAATCACAACCAGGTGGAATGCTGCATGCTCAAGAAATGAATGCCAATTTTGCTAAAACTCCTCTGGTTTTTGTCTTTGCTTGACCACACATGTCCTTACAATAGCTATTATGTTTGCGCAGTGACATGCTCTGCTGCTGCAGGTGGCTGACAATCTGGAGGAAGGCAGCTTTTCAAATGATGGCAATGCTATGGGGGTCAAGTCTGCCTTGCTGTCCCGTCTGATGCAGACAGCAGCAGCTGCGCAGGTGTCTATAACTGCAACCCTTGCATGTAGGCTTGTGCATACAGCATGCCCTTGACAGCTATGCAGCCTGCCCATCATATGTTGTGCAATATGCCATCACAACCTGTGTGATGGTTTGCAGTGTTGCTCTCGAGCAGTGTTGCTCCTGCGCAGTGTTGCTCCAATATTACAATTGTTCCCAAGCTCCTGTGCTACAGCGTTCTGTGAATCGACCAATCAAAGTGGTGCGCTTTGCAGGTGGCCAACGCTGCACATGATATGCTGTCAATGATAGACACTGGTGCAGCTCAGTTGAATGACAAAATAAATCTGTTCTGGAGTGAAGCCAAATTCCCAGAGGTCTTCAGGTCAGCAACAAGCTTGTCTCGTTCTCACTTGCAGGCGTTGCTATTGGCCCTGTTGTCAAAATGTGACTTCACTGACTTCACTGACTCACCAGCAGACCTGCAGGTTTGCAATCTGACCATACTCGAGGATTGCACCTGACTGACAGATCCAAACCCAGGAAGTGGCAAAATTGTAGGAGCAAGTAGCAAAGACCGTTTTGTGTTGTTTGGGACAGGTGTCGACGTGACGTGACTGCAGCGCAGTCAAACCTGCAGCAGATTCTGCTAGCTATGCGCAAGCTGCTGCACCTGCCACGCCTGGAGTATGTCAGCATCCAGAACCAGGCCGACTTCTTGATTGAGGTCCCAGTCGAGGTGACTGACGTCCCAAAGGTGTGAACTCCTCTGAGCGTTGCAGGCTCAGAACAGGAAGCTAAAGTCAATCGTGAAATGACTGAGCACCCTTCAGCGCAAGACCACATTGCCACAATCATCTTTTTCCTGCTGGAAGACAGCCATTTATGCATGCATGCATGCATGTCACCAGGGCTTTGTCCTCTTCCCATTGTGTTTGGAACTGCACAAACATATTCCAACTGCTTTATGATCCGGTTCCAATGAGGAATAATTATTTCAAAGATTGATGTACATTCCAGCAGGTGCCTTGTCCCAAAAAGGCTTGGTGTGCAGGGGTGGGAGAAGGTTTGTAGCACCAAGAAGATGAACAGGTTTCATCCCCCAGAGGTGAAGCAGGGTCTGCAACAGCTGGAGATTGCCAAGGAGCATTTGCAAGCAGCTGCGCTAACAGCTTGGGAGGCTTTTCTGGGGGAGTTTGCCCTTCATTATGCACCCTTTAGGGGTGCCGTCATGGCCCTAGCATCCCTCGATGCCTTACATTCCCTTGCTACGCTTGCCTGCAACACTGGGTAGGCTGCCTCCTACCTGTCTGGTCTTGCCTTGCATGCATGGCCTGCACAGCACTGTCCTCATGATTGCATGATGCATGCAGTCATTGATGTGCAGAGATCAATGTGCCAGCCTGCTTGCTGTCACCAATGGTTCCTCTCCCACAGCTGATGGCAGGTGCTGCTTGGTGGCGACTAGCCACAACAGTCACCTTCAAGTCAGCTGGTGAAATCTGCAAGCAGTAGAGCATGTGCCTTAGCCTACACCTTTACTCAGCAAGTAGCACCTAATCTTTCAGCCTGCCCAAACATGTTATGATCCCAAGATTTCACTGTAAATTAGCAACATGCTGCTTTGTTCTTAGGGCGTTTTACCTTAAGCTTGTCATCATACAGGTATGTGCGGCCACACTTTGTGGATGAAGATGAAGCGGCCCAGCTGCGCATTGCCCAGGGCCGCCACCCAGTGCTGGATGTCGCCCTTGACACTCCTGTTGTGCCCAACAACACAGACCTTTCAGCAAGGGGCCCTTGTGCCTTGGTGATTACAGGGCCCAACATGGGTGGCAAGTCCTGCTACATCCGCCAGGCTGCCCTCATTGCCATCATGGCTCAGGTCTGCCTCTCACACCCATCACATACAAGACTTTCTTGCAGGTGGTCCTGCAACAGTGAGTGTCAACTAGACCATGCAGCCAAGCTTCTGAATGTTGCAGTTGCAACTAGGATCATGCTGAATAGCATCATGGCAGAAAAAAGTGTATGAGAGAAGCACTATTCTTGGTCAGCCATCATTCAGCTGAGCCAAATTGATCTGGTTTCTGCTGTTGGGCCACCGTTGGGGTCCGCTGTGGCTCTATGCTGCAGATTGAGCTCAGCATTTGAGGTTGCACAAGTCATCAGCCCATCTCATGCTGAACTTATCCCTCAGAATGTCTGAGTAGTGTGCAAGGTAAATGCTTTGTTTGCAGGTGGGAAGCTTAGTTCCAGCAGAATCAGCAGAGCTGCATGTGCTTGATGCGGTGCACACTCGTATGGGCGCATCAGACAATTTGGCCATGGGCAGTTCAACCTTCCTGGAGGTATCTCTCTCCACTCAAACTGCTGTCCACTTGCACTGCTCTAAGGGAGATTTCATACCATGACATTGCAATGAGATGATGTACAACATAACAAAGTACAACAAATGATATCAAGCCATACAATGAGAACTCCTGTCTTTTGGCATGCTATCATGATTCCATTCGAAGTCAGACAAAGAACAGTGCACGACGAGGTCATAAGAAACTAAAAGTCTTCTGCAGAAAATACATGGCACAGCGCACGCCGTCCTCCCATCCGCCAAATATCGCACAATCGTCAGGTGACTACCAAGTTTGCGTCTGACCCATCTGACAACACCACTTTTGGCTACGCCATGACGTCGTGCTGACGCCTCCATCTGTCCTATTAGCTTCATTTCTGCGCAGCATCTGCCTGTGCTCTGAGAATCTGGAACCGACTTTTGGCAGCTTTCCTTGACTAGCTTGAACGCATTTCGAGCTTCCTGGCATTGTATCACCTTGAGGCTGTGGGATAAATATCACAAAAATGAATTTTTGAAATCACTAAAGAGATGCTTTTTACCTGCTGGTACATGTGAGCAGGTCCACCTTGAGAATGCCTAGCAGCGTCATCTGCTTTGACAGCCACAAAATATCTGCACATCAGTACACAAACATCTCACTAGCATTGGCTGGAAGAAGTTCATGGCCTGTGAGGCAGACAATCATTGCTCCTGCGACATGCAACATACATGTGCTGCTTTGAGTAGGAACTGAGTGAGACCAGCACCATACTGGCTTGCGCCACCAGGCGCTCCTTAGTCATTGTTGATGAGCTGGGGCGTGGCACTTCAACTCATGACGGCCTAGCCATTGCCCTGGCCACCCTGCAGCACCTTGTGGCCAAAATAGGCTGCCTCACCCTCTTTGTCACTCACTACCCCAAGGTCAACACCCTGACACCCTACCGCCATGCAAGCTTCTCTCCACAATCGACTGTGTACTTGCATGCCTCCAAAAAGCTTTTTGTAGTGAAGTGGACAGCAGCAATAATGAGCTGGGTGTGGTGTCGCTGTCGTGTGTATTGGAATGGTCATGACGCTGTCCTGTGCTAAGCACTGTTTGTGAGTCAATTTGATGCATCTCATATGCAATGCTGCAGCTTCACTTCAGCTATCATCTGACGAACACCAGTGTTGAAACAGGTGGCTGCCTTACAACAGCAGAACCCTGGCCGTATTGAGTCAGTCCACATGTCCTACCTGCAAAACCAGGCTGACACAAGCGCCTCAGGCAACAGGCAGGCGGCTCCAGCAGTGCCTCAGATTACCTTCCTGTACAAGTTAGTCCCTGGTGTTGCTGACCGCAGCTTCGGCCTGAACGTGGCTCGCATGGCGCATTTGCCAACTACAGTTGTGGATCGTGCAGCCGAGCAGGCTGAACACTTGGAGGAAATCACAGTGTATCGTGCCAGGTGTGTTGCAATTGAGCTTTTGGACCTTCAGATAGGCAATCACCCATTGCCTCCTGACTGTATACTCATAAGGAGAAATAGACATGGGCTTGATGAGGCCTCTGGCAAAAGCCAGCTGTACTTCGTGAAAGCATGTTCTTGACACAGGGTTTGGTTGACAACCTGCTTGTTAGTATCAGCAATTTGGACATTGCTTGGCATGGCTGATCGCTGCGTGACGCACAGAGCAAGCACTGAAGGTGAGCTAGTGCAGGCAAAGGAGTGAAGATGTGCTCCCCAGCACAGCAGCAGGCGTCTCTCCTGGCTCAGCCACGTTTAGCAAGCCTTCAAGGCTTGAGCAGTTGCTTCCCCAGGTTGCTTCAATGTTTGACAGCAGCCAGAGCCCTGCAGAGGCAGTGCTGCAAATGCAGGCCGCCCAGCTTCAAGTGCTAAGCCAACTTTAAGCATATAAGTGTGCCAGGTAGCTACAGTCATTGCACGAGTCATGAATGAATCTACTCACTGAACAGAAAATGAAAAGATATTGATTAGACATAGGTTGTCTCAAACACTGATAGCTGTGCCTTGATTGCAACAATGCCCTACATTTGTTGGCTCCTTAGCAGCATGTGCGTGCTATGTAGTCGAACTTCGAGCACTGCACAAGGAATATTTCCGTTCACTACATGACTGCTGCAAATACATCAAGGTAACTTGACCAAGGCCTCTTTTGCATGGAAATGGTATCATCAAGACTTACTCAAAGCAACCGCTGTAGGCCAACATCGTCCATCATCAGTTTCACATCTGAGTTTTAATAGTAAAGCAGTCAAATAAAGAGTCAGGCTGACTCAAGTTATTGCACTAGTACATGGCAGACACAGGTGCATTGCATATTTTCTCGTCTTGTTGCCTAGATCACTCTAATGTAGCAATATGTCTTTCCGGATTTGCATTTCAACAATACCATCTCAACACAAAGTCCTTACTGTCAAGTGCTGTCATCTCTCCGGGAATGCCAAAACAATCATGATGAAACACAATGAACTTTTCATCCCAACACAAAACCTGTCAATGACTGCACAACAATTCATGTGGTACGTTAAGAGGAAGGGCGATGAGGTGAGCTGCATTAAGACTTCGAATGGTGTGTGCAGCCTGTATCTATTCAGCAAATTACCATGTCGGCATTTTCTTCATCGATTTTTGAGTAGCTTGCGCGCTGATGTCCTATATTGAGTGCAGCTGACGTGTTAGCAATCATCATGTAGGGTTTCTATGGACCGCTGTTTCGGCAGCTGAAAGTTCAATGTAGATTCTGCGGGGCGTCTGTTGAACTCCTTTTGCAAACCTGCTGCTCTGGCTCTGCCATTGGACTCTGTCCTCAAAGAAATGAACAAAACTATTGCTGAGGCCTATATTTATGTTCAGCACAAGAATATGATACAAAAAGGTGAATGGGCTTGCAACACAACTTCTGTACAGAATGCAGATGCGCATGATTATGCAAAAGTACAGTGTTGCATCACTCCACTGCTTGTAGGAACAGTCACAGCCAGGACTGTATCATGCAGACAATGATCAGTCTAAATGTGCTTAAGTTCTTGACAAACAGTGTTCAGCAGCATTTGCAGGCACATGCTGCATCTATTTGCATTGATCCAAGCTATTCAAACAAAGAGACATCTTATGATAAGCATTCCCCAACTGGAATGACATTTGAGCAGCCTGGTTGAAATCTGCCTGAGCCTGACGTAGATGGGGAGACACCATGAAGCCAAACCATTTCAGAGGATCACTCTGAGCAGTGCTTGCTGACCTAGAAGTAACACTGTCCACATGAGCTGTATCAAACTTAGCAGCTAATTCAGAGATTGCATTGCTACTATATTGACTTGTAGCCTGTTTTTTGGCAGACTGCGCTGTGTCAGCACTTTCCTGCAGATTGTTGGGTTTGACACTGTGTAATTTGTCAGCAGGGTCCAGTGCAGAGTTCTCTGCTGTGCTGGGTAGTGATGCGTCTGCTTCTTCTTGCTTTTGTGGTCTACCAGCCTTGTGTGATGGTCCAGAAGAGGTCTGTGCGTGGCTCCCTTGCCTAGCCGACCGAAATGTCACATCGCTCGCAGGCTCTACATTGACAAGCATTGTTGCTTGCATCGAAGAGCTATAATGCGTCTGCCCTACGCTGCCAGGTCCCATGGCGTATCGTGCCTTCGCTACCTTCAAGTGACCTGCCTTCAGCAGCTGATCAAGCTGTTCCCGCAGCTGAAGATACTCCGCCACGGCATCCAGCAGGGTGCAGAAAGCTTCCTCTGCCTGCTGCATGTCTGAGTGAGTTCCCGGCACCTCAGCAGGCCTCATGATGCTGTTGAGGCACACGAACAGAGTTGCAGCTCTGGTTTCGGAGCATGACCATATCTGATTTTCGCTCGTCGTGAACGCTGATCCTGCCGTCAGCGGCCAACATGCATCGTTCTGCAACAAAGCTACTGCAGAACAGAACACACCTCTGGACGTGCGTGTCTTTTTCAGCCCCCAGACGCTGCTTGCAACACGCTAGCAAGGTCCTTTCCACAACTAAAGACCTGCCCCCTCCGGACGTACAAAAGCTAGCACAGCTTGCGCATCTGCATGTCACCGAGCAACAGGTGGACGCCATTGCGGCCCTGCTGTTGTGAAAACTCATCATGCTCATGGCACCCTTCCCCTTTGTGCAGGTGAAAGACTGGGAGCCAAAGCTGCAAAGCATATTGGAATGGTGCGTGCACTTGATGCTGTCAGTGTTGCATTTGTTTCACATCCTGGGCCTGATTTGCATTTGATTCCGCTGCAGGTTTGGTCAGCTGCAGCAAGCTGATGTTGGCAGCATTGAGCCTGCTGTGAGAGCTGATATTACTCCAGATAATGTACTGAGGGACGACATCCCTGTCGAGTGTGACAGCAGGCACGGGGAGAAACAGCCAGATCAGACTTCAAAACCAACCGTGCTCAGTCAGCAGATGTAGCTTCACAGCATCTTGTTTGTGCAGGGAGGAGTTGATGGCTGAGGTCCCAGAGATGGAAAATGCTTATGTCAAGGTGCCCAAGATCATGTGAATCCTTGATGCACTGCTGCCTACTGTTACAAATGGGAGGAAGCCTGAGATGCAAGCCGAACAGTGACTGGACCCCTGTGTGGGACTCATCTCAGCTTCACACATGACACAAAATACACATTGGAGAACACAATCTCCATGTGATATGTGACAAGCACTGTGTCAGCTGCTGCCACTTATTACATGCTTAGAGCACTATGTTGTGGTAGGCACTCTTGATTGCGTCTGTAACTTTGCCATGTCTTAAAAGTTCTCTGTATCAAGCAATCCTTGCTTAGTACGCTTGTCAGGCCTGACGGGCAGTCCCCAAACTTTGACAAAGCCTTGCACCATTCCATGTATGCTGCGGTACAAATGCAGCTGGGCTAAGCTGTTGTTCATGCTGATTATATGCGTAGCGATGGCATTGTATATGTTGGCTCTACTTTGTGCTGCTGAAACAGCTGCAGCATTTTTTGCTCATCCACCTCACCATTTGTGGCAGCAATGTCCTTTGCATGGATCCCTCCTGAGATGAAAATGGAGTCTACCCCAGCATTACAGGCACCTGTAACAGATCCTGATGTCAATCAGCCAGCATGCATTCATGCGTATACTAAGCTGGGTTTGCAGACAAGATATACTGTGACAGAGTATACATGACATGTCCTCCAGCTTCCGTTTCAAAAACTTTACGTAGAATCTGGGCAAATAACATGGAGGACAAATTGACAGGAACCGTTTTGAGGGGTCAAAGCAGTTGTGACTGGCATACTGAGCTGACATCCAAGATCTGTCAGACAACGCAGGCAGAGGCAAGTCTTGATAGTACCTTGGATGTCATGCTGAAGACTGTCCCCAATGGCAATCACCTTCTCCTTGGGCAGCTGCAGCATTTGGAGTGCCACCTTGTAAATGACTGGATCAGGCTTGCCCATCCACAAGATCTACATGTCATAGAGCAAAGATTTAACATCACTGGCCTCAGGAGTTGCAGCAGTGTCATGATGTCGAGACAATGTGGTGTCAACCTGCAGTCAACCCTTTCTTTGCCATGGAATTTTACAGAATTCAAGCATCGCATAACTAGACTAGATCCTGGATAAAAAGGCCAGCTCTGATGCATAAGAGCTACGCAAATGCAGGATGCATGTGACTGCAGGTGTGCTAGCTGGGGCGTACTTTGCCCCCAAGGCCAGCATAGTACTCAGCTAATGTACCAGGCATGGGTATGAGGTCCGATCCGCTAACTGTCACCACATCAGGGTTGGCAACCACCATAGGCGGCGGCCTGGCTTTTTGTGCACAGATTTGCAGCACTGCTTTGATGTCCTGTAAGCTCATGGCCTGAGCCTCTGTACCTTCTTGTTGTCCCAGTGCCTCTGTGCCATGGCTCAAGATAAAGTCAGCATCCGATGGCTCTTGCACTACCTGGCTTGGCAACAAAATCTTGCATTGAAGGCTGCAGCTTCTTGCTCATTTGCTGAGATGTATGCCAGGAAAAGCTGTCAGGATGAGCTCAACATATCTAGTTTGTCCTTTTATGCAGTTGGATCAGAAGATTATGATGCATACCATGCGCACAAATGGCAAAATGAACCAACAGTCTGCTCACCTGTAGCTCAAGGCCATCCAAAGACACAGTGCCTCTAGATTTCCATGTGAAATGCAAGCACCTGTTGCCAAGATGTTGTAGCTCACTTGTGGGTCTATCAGTCAACTGCACATGTGTCACCTCCCCACTTGTCACAGCACCAATGAACCAGTTTGACTCAAAGCCAAGCTGCTGTATTCGCTGCAAAGCATTAGTTGACCCTGAAGTAAGTTGAGCATGCTTTGATTCTCTTTGGTGATTTTCAACGCTATGGTACCCAGGACTGCACAGAAATATCAGGCTGCTGTGTCAGAAAGATATCTCTAGTAATTCAGAGCCCTAACTTTTGAGCTGTTGCTGAGAATCAAAACCTTCATGTCCTGTTCATGCAGCCACTTCACTGCGGGCGCAGCTTCGTCATAGGCAGTCTGACCGTCGTGCAGAACACCAAACTGATCAAGCAGGACGCCCTGTCACCAGGTGCACATCGGGGGGTCACGTTATAGTGATACCCGAACAGAACGGGGCGAGCTGCTTTTTTACCTGGTACCTGTCGCCCAGATCATGCAGGCCACTGAGTTGACGCCTAGTACTCATGCAGGTCGTTGTACGCAGGCGGCAACGTTTTGTGACCAACGTCGTTGATCGCCACCTTGGAGATGAAAAGCGGTCGAGAGGTCGTCTGCCACCAGCTTTTGCTGCGCTGACCATTCCCGAGCTATGTTTGACTTTGCGACGTGGTGGGCACAGGCACACAAGAAAATCTGCTGTGAGCTATGCGAGCGCAAGGTCATCTTCTTATGAGTAATATTAGTCACACCTGTAATCTTAGTCACCTGTCCTTGTGAGCAGGCCAAGAGCTTCTGAGTGATGTGTTTCAGCAAGCAGCGCGACCTCGCATTTTGAGTTGCTGAACAACATGAGATGCACATGTTGAGCTGTGACTTCTGCACAAGCTCAGCATCGGCACAGTTTGAGTTCCGACAAGCATGCTGCGCAAGTCGAACTCGCGAGGAGTGCCTCACGCAAGTCAGAGCCTGTGTTGCCGGGTGACGTGACAAAAAAGATGCAGTATACGACCGGTTCTGTAAGTTTTGCGTGGCGGATATTTTCAGTTGTTTACAACATCACTACTGTCGCCAAGTTTTGCAAAGTTTCAGCTAGTGTCATGTCGCTGTCACAAACTCTAATAGTGCCGTTGCGTCATTACCTGTGTTCCGCAGAAAGGCGAGAGGAGGCTGCAAAATTTTGAGTTTGTGATTCCAGTTGTAGTAGGGACCGCAGCTTTCTACCTGGGGAAAAAGGTAGCAATAGCTACAACGTTGCTGCCCTGGCACAGCAGCAGCTTAGTGATGGACATAACCTGCATGATCTTCACCACTCAAGTCAAAATTTTTGCGCAGGCTACTGAATACCACTCACACAAGTGGACCCTGTATGTACGAGCGGTAAATGGGGAAGACCTGACTCATCTTGTGAGCAAGGTATGCTTGACAAGCATCAGCTGACATTTTCCGCTATTCACAAGGGATGTCAATATGACAAACTTCTGCGTTGCAGGTGGTCTTCCAGTTGCATCCTAGCTTTGACAACCCCATGAGGGAGTATACTCATCCGCCATACGAGGTCACCGAAACAGGCTGGGGCGAGTTTGAAATAGCAGTCATTGTACGTCATGGACTGTCTTACTTTTGGCTAGTCATACATTGATCACAGTATGTTGCTCACAGGCTTGCTTCCGCAGCTACCTCTTGCAGCTGCAGCCTTAGCAAACCATATTCAGCATCGTCATCATATGTGTTGTTCACATGCGGTGTAGGAAGACCAAGGCTCATTTTGCATGTGTTTTGCAGCTGCATTTTACAGATGATGCAGGAGAGGAACCAGTGGAGCTTTACCACAAGCTGAAGCTGTATGGTGAGGATGACCCTTCAGGGCAAGCTAGCACAAAGAAGCCGGTGAGTGCTTGACTGCTGACACTACTCTTCTCTTTGTGACGCATTCTTCTATCAAGCCGTTTCGGCAAGCTGCAAGCATGCTTCTTGGTCGAATTTGCCTAAGGATGTTGACGCAGGTGGTCTCTGAGACATATGAAGAACTGGTGTTTCGTGAACCAGCTGAAACCTTCTATCAGAGGGTGGCAAACCACATGCCTGTGCCATCGCCACCGATGTCCCAGGCTCAGTGGTTTACCACCTTCCACCCTCAAGAGGATCTACGCAAATTCAGTGCTGCCCGCCAGCGTGTTGCTGGCATGACAGCAAGTGTGCAGAGGCAGCTCGAAGCAGCATAGTACCAATGTCAACCAGCTGATCGCACCAGGCAGCTCAATCTTCTGCTATAGGTCTGGCAGAGTCATCTTTTAAACACGCTCCTTTGACACAATTCACAGATCACAGCCATGGCTCAACAATATAGCATCATATCAACCTGCCAATGCGCAAGTGCTGCCAATGTGCAGTTTGGGTGTGCTGACTTGATTTGCTTGCATGATCATTACAACACATATGCGTGTCGAGTAACACTGTCACCTTGGATCAGAGTTGACAGCAGCCACCGTTCTCAGCAAGCACTGAACGCTTAGCAATAGCCACGACACTTGCTGGCTCGTAGCGGTGGCGCTGCTGCCATGGGTCTATACCTATACCTTCAGCTTGTCATTGAGTCTGTATTAACCAAGGACTATGCAACATATAAGGGACTGCATACCTTGCTGCATACCAAGCACAACACCAGTGGTGTCTCAGCAATTCAAGCCACAGTTCAAGCTGGTACAAAGGAAAGATGAAGGCAATTTGTGCGCTGTCAAGCAGATTTGGATGCACTAGATCAGCATTGCATAGCAATATCAATGCAGTGACAGTCTCTGGCACAGTCACTATGGTGGAAGGTTATACAACAGCCACAGTTACTGGGTACATCTGTGCCATGAAATGGCACCACTATATTACATATCACACAATTGCCCTGTTGTGGACATGTAACTACACCACCACATGACTGGATGACAACTGATGATTAGGTCCTGGGGCGCAGCTGAGCTGAAGACTGCACATTGACTCCAATACTTATCTGGGATGCATCTCACCAACAGCTGGCTCGTGTACATGCCTGATGCATGTCTGCCTTGTCACAGCGGATGCTCAATTGCAACCCTCTTGGGTGCTTTGACAAACCCATGACAGGTAGCTGGCACTTCCACCATTGACGGGTGTGCTGATGACCTCACATTCATCATATGGATGTTTTGCTTGCACATGTTTTGTCAGTTTGCCAACAAGGCTCGTCTGAGTCTTGATGATCAGTAACTGCTCCAAGGACTCTTCGACTTTGCCTTCCCACCAATAGACAGACGTGACACCTGTGGGAAGGACAAGATTTGTGCAGCCTCTTATAGGTATGCGTTGTGGTGTGAAAGGCCCAGGCTGCTGGTATGTGACGCTGACATGGTCTGACTGCATGCAATGCTACATTGACTGTCATACGTTCAATCACGCTTTCGAGACACAAATGACGGTTCTCGCTACCTGGAACGATGTTCAAGCAAGCGGCAAGCTTGCATTCGACCAGGCTGCCTGCAAGCTTCTTTGCCAGGTTCTCGGCCCCGGGAACAGGTACTGTGACGTATACGATCGACACTGAGCTGTCCTGCGAAGTGCAGCTCATAGATTGCGGGCGGACGCGGGTGCCTGCACTGGCAAAGACCCCGTTCAACTGTGCAGGCACAGGTGTGATCACCTGTCCAAACTATCTGGCTTTAACCTGCCGGCAGATCGCTCGTCCGGGAGTCGAGCCGGGCAGAAGACAAACAACGACTTTGCTTGAAATAGCCAGCGCGCTTGGGACCAGCAGCAGACAGCACCGCCCTTGTCAGCGCGAGAGACCTGAGCATAAACACACTGCTTTCTACAGGCGCAGAAAGAATGCACCAGCTGTGCAACCTCCGCAAGCGCCCGTGCCAGCCTTGGTGCAAAGACTCGTGCGCTTCATTTGTGGAGTTGCTTACTAATTTCGTGAGCCCTACCTGCAAACCTAGATCAGTGCAAGGCCACAGCAGGACAGCATAGTGTAAGCTTAGCAGGCCTGTCTGTTCTGCGACAAGACGGTAAGGCCTTGCAGGTAAGACTACAAAGCACAAGACAGTCGCAGCCGATCAGTGGCCGTTTCAAGAAACATTCCTCTGGCAAGTTGTGGACAACAAATCTAGCAGACTTGGCGTCGCATAGCATGCAAGGACCTGGGGGTCCGGGGCCCCCGCCCCCACCAACGCACACTCCCCAAGCTTTCGGTCGTGCAGCACCAACAGGAAACTCTATCATGCGGGCACCACCACCAGCACCTGTTCAGCAGCCACAGACCTTGGATCCAGAAGCTCTTTTGGAGGAGAAGGTCAGCGCCAGAGGGTTTCGTTTGTAGCTGCATTACTGCAACATATGCGGTGACCCTTCTTCCATGGTACGCGCAGGCACGGAAATGGCAGCAGCTGAACGCAAAGCGGTATGGTGAAAAACGCAAGCACGGCTACGTGGAAGCTCAGAAGGAGGACATGCCCCCAGAGCATGTCCGGAAAGTCATCAGGGTACGATTTGAGCCTCTGTTGCAGCATAGCGCTGCCGACACAAGTTGGCCATGTGGTAGACAGCTGATCAAGCTATACCCTGATTGCTACTTGTATTGAGCTGTGCTTGGCTTTACAGGATCATGGAGACATGTCATCCAGGAAGTTCAGGCATGATAAGCGCGTTTATCTTGGCGCTCTCAAGTTTGTGCCTCATGCGGTGTACAAGCTGTTGGAAAACATGCCCATGCCTTGGCAACAGGTATGGACTCCTCTGCCGTCAGTTGGCATCTCATTGCTGATGGCAGTATATGCATGTCACTTTTCGGGTATGCAGACTGAATGATTAGTTATGTACCTCCTGCAGGTCAAGCACGTTCGGGTCCTGTACCACATCACAGGAGCTATCAGCTTTGTGGATGAGGTGCCACTGGTCATTGAGCCGGTGTACATAGCACAGTGGGGTACCATGTGGATCATGATGAGGAGGGAGAAGCGTGACAGGAGGCATTTCAAGCGCATGCGCTTCCCTCCTTTTGATGACGAGGAACCTCCACTGGACTATGCAGACAACCTTCTGGCGAGCCTTTCTCACAACATTGTATCAACTTGGACACCTACATGATGCCAAGACAGTATCTTTGGCTGTGGCTGTGTTAGTGCACGTCTGATTAGCAAATCCAACCTTCATTTGTGTGCATGATGCCCCATTCTGATCCGTGGAATAGATATGTTGCAAACATAGCTTCACTTTGCAGCGCACGGTGCTGCTGGCGTTATTTGACGTTGTGTTCATGACACTTCATGGGGGTCAGCCCTTGCCCCCGCTTTACGTGCAAGCTGACAGGGCTCTTGAGCATTGTGTGGTGGCAGTGTCATGTTTGTTGAAGTACTGTACATGTTTCAGGATGTGGACCCTCTGGAGGCCATTGAGTTGGAGCTGGACGAGGAAGAAGACAGCTCAGTGTTTGACTGGTTCTATGATGACCACCCTCTGAAGTACACCAAGTTTGTCAATGGCCCCAGCTACCGCAGCTGGAAGCTGCCCCTCCCCATCATGTCAACTCTGTACAGATTGGCAGGCCAGCTGCTGTCAGACCTTACAGATCAGAACTACTTCTACCTGTTTGACACAGCCAGCTTCATCACAGCCAAGTCTCTGAACATGTGTATACCTGGAGGGCCAAAATTCGAGCCCCTGTTCAGAGATATGGACACCAGGGATGAGGACTGGAATGAGTTTAACGATATCAACAAGCTGATCATCCGATCTCCCATCAGGACTGAGTATAAAGTATGCCAGCCTGTCATCAGCAGCCTTTCGATGCATCTGCCTACCATAGCTTACTCTGCTGTTTTTGCCATTGATGCATACTAAAAATTGCATTGTCCAAGTATCTGGCGATCTTTGTGCAGCTGAGTCAATTGTTCTGCTGTTGCAGCTGACATGCTTTTCTACTGCAGGTGGCTTTCCCATACCTGTACAATAACCGTCCACGCAAGGTGCAGCTCAGCACCTACCACTACCCCATGGTCACCTACATCAAGATGGAGGACCCTGACTTGCCAGCCTTCTATTTTGACCCCTTGATCCACCCTATTCCCCCTCACAAGTCACAGTTGCCTGAGCAAGCCAGCTGGGTGGTGGAAGATGATGAGGAGGAGGACTTTGAGCTGCCAGAGGGTGTGGAGCCCTTCCTGACAGAGCAGCCCCTGTACACTGAGAACACAGCGGCTGGCATTGCTCTGCTCTGGGCTCCAAGGCCTTTTGATCTGAGGTAATGTCACTACACGCCACGTGCTTGCGGGGACAAAGTCAGCCTGACAGCTAAAGACAGTCTCCCCTTGACTTTGACTGTACTTGGGTAGATTCAAGTCAAGTCAATACAGGGCTGGCAGCAGGGTGACTGGGGCTGACAGGCTGGCTTGAGCGTGTCACCTGCACACATGTGTTCACCAAACTTGAGATATTCAACACTCTACATTACCCTTAGCACACTTGTGATTGCAGGTCTGGACGCACTCGGCGATCTGTGGATGTGCCTCTGATCAACAACTGGTTCTATGAGCACTGCCCGCCCAACAACCCAGTGAAGGTGCGCGTGAGTTACCAGAAGCTGCTGAAGATGTATGTGCTGAACCGGCTGCATCACCGACACCCCAAGAACCTGAAGAAGAAGAGCCTGTTCAAGGCTCTGAAGGCTACCAAGTTCTTCCAGAGCACAGAGCTGGACTGGGTGGAGGTCGGTTTGCAGGTACGCCATACTCGCCATGCTTATGCGTCTTTTCACATAGGTAATCATCTTGACTGTCTGGCACTGTGGGTTCAGACCAGAGAATAGCCATGGCATTCTCTTTTGTGAATGCCTCCAATTTGATATGCTAGCTGATATGATATGGAGCCAGTGTTTGGTGTGTATGGAATGCCCACAACATACACCTGGTGTCATGTGTGCAAAGTTGAGCAAGTTCAATGCACATGTAAAGTTGATCACATTGCTGACATTGCTGTCAGCTCATTGATGCAGACGCTTGTGCTAAGCGCATTGTCTGTCGCAAAGGCTTTGGCATAGCTACAGCAAGGTGCATCTTTTCTGGCCTGCAATTTGTGTTGCCTGCGCACGCACGAGTATGTCACACAGGACCTCCCATAGTTTTTGTCAATTTTACAGCTCTGGCTTGTCTTTGTTCTTGCAAAGTGTGAGCACAATTTGAATGGCTTGCTTTTACTCTTGGCTTTCCCCCTGCAGGTCTGCAGGCAGGGCTACAACATGCTCAATCTGCTGATTCATCGCAAGAACCTCAACTACCTGCATCTGGACTACAACTTCAACCTGAAGCCAGTCAAGACCTTGACCACCAAGGAGAGGAAGAAGTCTCGGTTTGGCAATGCGTTCCATTTGTGCCGAGAGATTCTGAGGCTCACCAAGCTGGTGGTGGACGCCAATGTCCAGTTCAGGCTGGGCAATGTAGATGCTTTCCAGCTGGCAGATGGCCTGCAGTACACCTTCTCCCATGTGGGACAGCTGACCGGCATGTACAGATACAAGTACAAGCTGATGAGGCAGATCAGGATGTGCAAGGTGAGCTTCACACTCCATGGCCCAATTCCATACCAATTCCAATGATGATCTGACAAGTTCACATGCTTTGCAGTTGTTTCCTACACATCAACAGGCAGGCTTGGCAGCAACTGTTGTGTTGATGTGACCATGTTACGTCAGCAGATGCGCTTTCACAGTATTGTAAGCAGGAGCAAAGACTCCTGGTCACCCTTATTCTACTTCAAGCGCACAGTATTGTAAGCAGGAGCAAAGCCTCCTGCTCACGCTTATTCTGCTTAAAGGGTGCAGCTGTTTGCAATACATCTGTATGTAACTTGGTGCTGAGTCTTGGATGTTGCTACAGGACTTGAAGCATCTGGTGTACTACCGCTTCAATACTGGGCCAGTAGGCAAGGGACCAGGGGTGGGCTTCTGGGCTCCTATGTGGCGTGTCTGGCTCTTCTTCCTGCGTGGTATTGTGCCACTGCTGGAAAGGTGGCTCGGCAACCTGTTGGCTCGCCAGTTTGAGGGCAGGCAGAGCAAGGGCATTGCCAAGACGGTGAGCAAACTCATCATTTCCATCTTAGCTTATGCGTCTAGCATGAGCTGGAAGATGTTTGCAGATCATTGTATTGTGCTATCAGGCCTGCTGATGATGGTGGAAATTTCATGATCATGGGATTGTGCTATCAGGCCTGATAGCACAATGCAATGATCTGGAAACAGCTACCGTTTTCAGCAGGCCTAATAGCGCAATGCAACGATCTGGAAACATCTACCATCATCAGCAGGCCTGTTAGCATGAGGGCAACTTGGCAGCAGCTGACTCAGTCTGTGGGCTGACTGCAGGTGACCAAGCAGCGCATTGAGTCTCACTTTGACTTGGAGCTGAGAGCAGCTGTGATGCATGACATCCTGGACATGATGCCAGAGGGCGTCAAGCAGAACAAGGCTCGCACCATCTTGCAGCATCTCAGTGAGGCGTGGCGCTGCTGGAAGGCCAACATTCCTTGGAAGGTACTGTTCCTTGCTGCTCTTTGCATCTAGGTGTGCATTCAAACCTGCTGTTGTTTGCACACATGGAAGGTTGCTTTTGATCAGCCCTAATTTCAGTTACTAGACGTCATCACTCATGGGTCACAGGCTCAAAATGTATTCCATGTGACAACCTTCTGCTCAGCCGGTTTGCATGAGGTTCCTGAATGTGTGTGCAGGTGCCTGGGCTGCCTGCTCCCATTGAGAACATGATTCTGCGGTATGTGAAGCAGAAGGCGGACTGGTGGACCAATGTGGCACACTACAACAGGGAGCGCATCAGGCGTGGAGCCACTGTGGACAAGACAGTGTGCCGCAAGAACCTGGGCAGGCTGACACGTCTGTACCTGAAGGCAGAGCAGGAGAGGCAGCACAACTACCTCAAGGATGGACCCTATGTCACCCCAGAGGAGGCTGTTGCCATCTGTAAGCCCTTTGCCCTTCAGACACCCTTCCTTTTGATCAGCCCATTCTGTGTGCACGCTTGCAAGATGGCGTGTTTTCACAGTGCTTGTCACATGTGACCTGTGCAGTGGTGCACGCTGTTGTGCTGCAGGTGCTGTGCTCTTCATTGTCTTAGCAGTTTTGTATTGAAACATTTGGCGATCCTGTACACTGCTCCCATCATCATACCTGAGGTTAGTTTGTGGGGCATTGTCCACCTGCCCACAATGCTGCTGACTGACTTGTTGTGGTGCAGACACCACTACGGTGCACTGGCTGGAGTCGCGCAAGTTCACTCCCATCCCCTTCCCTCCCCTCAGCTACAAGCATGACACCAAGCTGCTCATCCTGGCTTTGGAGCGCCTGAAGGAGCAGTACACGGTGGCTGTCAGGCTGAACCAGCAGCAGAGGGAAGAGCTGGGGCTGGTGGAGCAGGCCTATGACAACCCCCATGAGGCTCTGTCTAGGATCAAGAGGCACTTGCTGACCCAGCGTGCCTTCAAGGAGGTAATGCTATGCTCTCTGTTATGCTTTGTTGATACATCTGATTTGGCCTTCAAACTTCTCAACCTTTTTTGTGAAGTCTGCATGTGCACTTGCATCTGACGCCACTGTATGCTGAAGCTACTGTCTGCCTGCCTGGAGTCATGATGCAACTGTCACAAGTTGTATAGTAAGGATTCATGGTGGAGCTGCACTGCATGATGCAGTTGGACATCCATGTTATATGTGACTGCCATCTGCAGGTGTCCATTGAGTTCATGGACTTGTATAGTCACCTCATCCCTGTGTACGAGATTGAGCCGCTGGAGAAGATCACAGATGCATACCTGGACCAGTACCTGTGGTACGAGGCTGACAAGCGCAACCTCTTCCCCAACTGGGTGAAGCCAGCAGACCTGGAGCCGCCACCCTTCCTGGTGTACAAGTGGTGCACAGGCATCAACAACCTGGTGGACATCTGGGAGACTGGCAATGGGGAGTGTGTGGTCATGATGCAGAGCGAGCTGGAGAAGATGTTTGAGAAGATTGATCTCACCTTGCTCAACAGGTATATACTCTGCCACCTAGCATCCTGATACTTCTGTTGCTCTGTTCAATCTTCCACTCTGAGTTGAGGTGTGTTCAATGAGTGGCTCTGTAGCCTCAGCAGCCTTGCTTCTCTTGTACTGTGGAGACATGCAATGGTTCAGCTCTATGCTCAGCCTACTCTGTTGGTGTCATGGCATTATGCCCACAGGAGATTGGCCAGCAAGTACACTGCTCCGACTGCTTGCAGGCTGCTGCGGCTGGTGCTGGACCACAACATCGCTGACTACATCACAGCCAAGAACAACATTGTGATTGCCTACAAGGACATGGCTCACACCAACGCCTATGGGCTCATCAGGGGTCTGCAGTTTGCTTCCTTTGTCATGCAATACTACGGCCTGGTGCTGGACCTGCTCATGTTGGGTCTCACACGAGCCACAGAGATTGCTGGCCCTCCTCAGATACCCAATGACTTCCTGAGCTTCAGAGATACTCGCACCCAGACGCGCCACCCCATCAGGCTGTACACCCGCTACATCAACAAGGTGTGTGCAGCAATCTCTGGGCACTGTCATGCAGCTTTTGCAGCCTCGCACTGTTTGCAATTGGATGAAAATGCGAGTCTGATGCTGATACATGCTGTGCGTCGAGTTTGAGCTTTGGTCAACAGCCTTGAATATGTGGTGCAAAGTCAGCATGATATGTAATTTTCACATTTTCCAGTCCACAGAGCCATGCATGACGCAGTGGTCTACATGTCTGAAAGATCACGGCTTGCATGTGATACTCTGCAGCATGCATTGACGGCTCTTGAGTAAGACTAGCAGCTTTGTTGGCTGACAGCTCATTGTGCTGGTCGTGCGCTGAAAACTGTTAGATGTGCTGAAGTGAAATAATGCATTGCAGGTGCACATCATGTTCCGCTTCACAGCTGAGGAGGCCAAGGATTTGATCCAGCGCTACCTCACAGAGCATCCTGATCCCAACAACGAGAACATTGTGGGGTACAACAACAAGAAGTGCTGGCCCAGAGATGCTCGCATGCGGCTCATGAAGCACGACGTCAACTTGGGTAGAGCAGTCTTCTGGGACATGAAGAACAGACTCCCCAGGTACCATTCGACAAAACGACACCATGTTGTCTGCTTTGTAGCTCACAACATTCTTTTTGCTGTAAGGCTGTAGCGCGTGCCTGTTGCATTGCATTGTATTACATGCTGTCATTTCAGGTGCCATTGGCATCTTTGCCAGCCTTAGCTGTCAACATACATGCTTCAAATAGCGCACATGGTAATGCCTGGCTTGTGTAGTCAAAGTTGACTCTATTGTCTGCTTCTGTGCAGGTCTCTGACAACCCTGGACTGGGACAACAGCTTTGTGAGCGTGTACAGTCGAGACAACCCTAACCTGCTGTTCAGCATGTGTGGCTTTGAGGTGCGCATCCTGCCCAAGGTGCGCATGGCAGAGCAGGGCTTTGCCAACAAGGATGGGGTGTGGAGCCTGCAGAATGAGTTCACCAAGGAGCGCACTGCTCAGGTATGTCCATGCCATGCTGCACTCACCTAATTGCGTGTTGCAGCAGTATACGTAAGGAGATTCCTGCATGTCGTGCACAGTTTTCACAAGTGCCACTGGGTCTGGTGAGTTTTTCAGCAGCACTCAATGCTGATTACTTTGCAAGATTTTGTTCACATGCAGAAGCAGCACTGTGGCAGCATGCTTTCTAAGGTTCACCTGCAGTGCGTCAGCTCCCAGTCTGACGCCAGAAGTAAAACTCACCTGTTCCTAAAGTGTTGCCTTTCTGTGTGCAGGCTTTCTTGCGAGTGGATGATGAGGCTCTCAAGTCATTTGAGAACCGCATCAGGCAGGTGTTGATGAGCAGTGGCAGCACCACCTTCACCAAGATCGCCAACAAGTGGAACACGGCCCTCATTGGCCTGATGACCTACTACAGGGAGGCCACAGTGCACACTCAGGAGCTGTTGGATTTGCTGGTCAAGTGTGAGAACAAGATCCAGACGGTAAGAGTTCTTGCCTTTCTTGCTATCTATCATCAGGCATCGCCTCCCGCTGCTGTGTCATGTTGATGCCATTGAGTGCACACAAGATACTACAGCATTGCCCCTGTATAGCATGGGCTCAATAGCTGATGGAAAGGAGCTCACGGGGTCTATGTTGTGGTGCAGCGTATCAAGATTGGTCTGAACAGTAAGATGCCCAGTAGGTTCCCTCCTGTCATCTTCTACAGTCCCAAGGAGATTGGTGGCCTGGGGATGCTGTCCATGGGACACATCCTCATCCCCCAGTCTGACCTGCGCTACAGCCAGCAGACTGATCTGGGCATCACCCATTTCAGGTAAGCACAATGCCATTTATCCTGTCCAGCTGCTTGAGAGGCGTAGCCTTTGTTGAGTTTTCTGCCCCAACTTCTTGATAGTGTTCCCACTGTCCTTGTGGCTGGCCACGTTCTGCTGTCTTAGTACATGGTGATTGTAGCATGTTCACAATATGTCATGTTGAAGCATTAGCTATTTTGCAGGGCTGGTATGTCCCATGATGAGGACCAGCTGATCCCCAACCTGTACCGCTACATCCAGCCCTGGGAGGCTGAATTTGTGGACAGCAACAGGGTGTGGGCTGAATATGCTTTGAAGCGCACTGAGGCCCAGGCGCAGAACAGGAGGCTGACTCTAGAGGTACCCTCCCTGCCCACTTGGCATGCCCGTCTTTTTACTGCAACACTGGCAGGGGATTTGGACTTGCACTGCATGACCTCCTTCCCTGCCATACTTCCTTCCCTCACCCCTGCCACAGAGACTGGACCCAAGTCTTGCCTTCATCGCGTCGCTCAAAGTGTCGCCAGGCATCCTGTCTGCTGTTGCAATTGTGTGAGCCTCATGCATGTAAGCATTCTAAGTTGTGTCCAGAGGTCATTCCCTGGAGTCCTTGCTCATGCAGGACCTGGAGGACTCCTGGGATAGAGGTGTCCCCAGGATCAACACCCTGTTCCAGAAGGATCGTCACACCCTGGCCTATGACAAGGGCTGGCGTGTACGCACGGACTTCAAGCAGTACCAGGTGCTGAAGCAGAACCCCTTCTGGTGGACCCACCAGCGCCACGATGGCAAGCTGTGGAACCTGAACAACTACAGAACAGATGTCATCCAAGCCTTGGGAGGTGTGGAGGGCATTCTGGAGCACACCCTGTTCAAGGGCACCTACTTCCCCACATGGGAGGGGCTGTTCTGGGAGAAGGCCTCCGGCTTTGAGGAGAGCATGAAGTAAGAACTCAAGCTGCTGTATGTTCACACTTACTGGTGTGTGTTTCTGCATGGTTTGTCAGTATCTTGTGGCAATGGATTTGTCTGTCTGTCTTTACACTGCAGTAAGTCTTCACACGCAGTTACTTATACTTGACAGGCATCTGGTCAGTACTCCGTGTCTCACGCACCAAGGCAGAAAACACATTAGGCATGTCAAAGCTGTGTGCAAGCTTTGCAAATTTTGCTGTGCAGTGCCTTGGCTCAACCTATTCTTGTGCAGGTACAAGAAGCTGACCAATGCACAGAGGTCTGGTCTGAACCAGATCCCCAACAGGCGTTTCACGCTGTGGTGGTCCCCCACCATCAACCGTGCCAATGTGTACGTGGGCTTCCAAGTGCAGCTGGATCTGACTGGCATCTTCATGCATGGCAAGATCCCCACCCTCAAGATCTCCCTGATCCAGATCTTCAGGGCTCACCTGTGGCAGAAGGTGCACGAGAGTGTGGTCATGGACTTGTAAGTCTCTGTACTGCTTCAACCCCTTTGTATGCATGGAGGAATGCTGATTGCAAAACAGCATCTACTCATGCTGCATGCATGCAGATCTTTCCTATATTACGGGTTCTGGCAACCATCCTTCTGCTCAGTTTTGCAGCAAGCCATCAGGTTGATGCATGGCATATCAATTATCTGCACTTTTTTCCAATCATGTTGTCTGGAAATACAAGACTTGTCCCGCATGTACTTTGCTCCTCATGAGCTGGAAAGCGTCGTTATCATGATTATGATTATTATCATTATTGTTGTTATGTTGCATCTTTTGGTGCAAAAGTCCGTCTCAGCAAGGTCCCCTGCTGACCTGCCTGTGCTGTCTTGTGCAGGTGTCAGGTATTTGATCAGGAGCTGGATGCGTTGGAGATTGAGACTGTCCAGAAGGAGACCATCCACCCCAGGAAGTCGTACAAGATGAACTCCTCCTGTGCCGACATCCTGCTGTTTGCTGCCTACAAGTGGACCATGTCCAAGCCCTCCCTCATGGCAGACCAGAACGACATGTTTGACCAGAAGCCCAGCAACAAGTACTGGATTGATGTGCAGCTGCGCTGGGGTGACTACGACAGTCACGACGTTGAGCGCTACACTCGTGCCAGGTTCCTGGACTACACCACTGACAACATGTCCATCTACCCATCTCCTACAGGTATGCCTAGTCTTTTGTCTCCCATACAAAAAGTCGCTGAAGTCTGGTGCATTTCTGCACATTGGTGAGTGGTCTGCCTTTTGGCTGTGCCCTGGCTGCAGATCTGGATCTGCCTGATGCCCTAACAGCCAATTGCTGCAAGTTGCTATATGTATATGCACCAGTGTTGTTTGACACCGACACCAACACCAAAGACCCAATGCTGCATGACAGCACTGGTGCCATCATCGCGTCAATCGCTCACTATTTGTGCAGGTGTGATGATTGGCATTGACTTGGCGTACAACCTGCACAGCTCCTTTGGGAACTGGTTCACTGGGGTGAAGCCCCTCATCACGCAGGCCATGGCCAAGATCATGAAGGCCAACCCTGCCCTGTACGTGCTCAGGGAGCGCATCAGGAAGGGCCTGCAGCTCTACAGCTCTGAGCCCACTGAGCCTTACCTCAGCTCTCAGGTACTGCACTGGACCTATCCGAGTCTTGATGAGTACCTGCCAGTATGCAGGTCTCTTCTGTGGGCCTTATGGCATCCCCCTTTGCCCTACACGGGTACTGTTCTTCACGGCCTGACTGCAACTCATCGAGCGCTAGTGACTTGCATCAAGAGCTTGTCCTTAACACCGCATCATGGCTGCTGAGTGGCCGGGTCCATGTGCAGAACTATGGAGAGCTGTTCAGCAACCAGATCATCTGGTTTGTGGATGACACCAATGTGTACCGTGTCACCATCCACAAGACCTTTGAGGGCAACCTGACCACCAAGCCCATCAACGGGGCCATCTTCATCTTCAACCCCAGGACTGGCCAGCTCTTCCTCAAGATCATCCACACCAGCGTGTGGGCTGGCCAGAAGCGGCTGGGTCAGCTGGCCAAGTGGAAGACAGCTGAGGAGGTGAGGCATCCTCTACTGTTCCTGTATAATACAGCTCTCAGATTCAGCTTTCAAATGAGGGGTGCAAAGCATGAATGACACTCTGGGTAACACCAAGTGTCAGATGTTGTACTGCTGGTGAAGTCATGGCTCAAAGCATTTACTGCAGAATGCTGCTCTTGGCTGGCCAATGGTCTTTCTGTAGTGTGTTCAAGCAGTCATTCATCCTTGCTGATCATTGTATGCTTGCTGTGAACTGCATCAGTCATGTGTGTCAGCTCACACACATACACATATGACATGCTGCATTGGCGGTGCTCATTGTTAGTCCGTACCATAGGTGGCTGCTTTGGTTCGGTCCCTGCCAGTGGAGGAGCAGCCCAAGCGCATCATTGTGAGCCGCAAGGGTATGCTGGACCCTCTGGAGGTCCACTTGCTGGATTTCCCTAACATCGTCATCACCGGCTCTGAGCTGCAGCTCCCCTTCCAGGTATATTGCTGCTACACATGTTCTGCTTGTGAGTCCAGCTACACAGTCAGCCTGTCATGCCAAGAAAAGAAAAGAAGTACTACACCATTCGGCGTCAGTTTATTGAGAAGCCAAGTATTATACCGGGCTGCCCAGGGCTGTCATGCCAACACTGATGCAGCAGCCAAGTCTGCTTGTGCAGCTTGAGTTTTCATGTTGAGATTTTCTTTGCAACAGTCTGCCAAGCAGAGCTCAGCCACACTGTTGCTGCTCTGTGAACTTGTCCCCTTGGTCCTGCAGGCAGCGCTCAAGATTGAGAAGTTTGGTGATCTCATTCTGAAGGCCACAGAGCCACAGATGGTGTTGTTCAACATCTATGACGACTGGTTGAAGACCATTTCATCATACACTGCCTTCTCTAGGCTGATCCTCATCCTGCGTGCCCTCCACGTGAATGTGGACAAGGCTCGCATGATCTTGAAGCCAGACAAGACTATCATCACAGAGCCCCACCATGTGTGGCCAAGCCTCACTGATGAGCAGTGGATCAAGGTACGTATCACCTTATGTTGTTGCCATTTGACCTTCCCTGCCTTGCATATAGTCCTTGCTTCAACACCAAGGGTGGCAGCAAGTGTACCATTGTGCACCTCCTCTTTATCCATCATCTTTTGGCTGCATAGTTTTAGTGTTGGAAAGTGTCAAACACTGACACCTGCAGTATGTTTGCACAGGTGGAGATCGCCCTCAAGGACCTCATCCTGGCAGACTACTCCAAGAAGAACAATGTGAATGTGGGCGCTCTGACCCAGTCTGAGATCAGGGACATCATCTTGGGAGCTGAGATCACTCCTCCCTCCATGCAGCGCCAGCAGATCGCTGAGATTGAGAAGCAGGCAGCTGCAGGCACCCAGCAGACTGCAGTCAGCACCCAGACAGTGAATGTGCATGGGGATGAGCTGATGGTGACTACCACCAGTCCCTATGAGCAGCAGAGCCACGCCTCCAAGACTGACTGGCGCGTGCGCGCTATCAGCGCTGCCAACCTGCACCTGCGTGTCAACCACATCTATGTCAACTCTGATGACATCAGGGAGTCGGGCTACACCTATGTCATGCCCAAGAACGTCCTCAACAAGTTCATCTGCGTGGCAGACCTGCGCACTCAGGTCAGGGTCCTTTCTTTCAGTCAAAGACATGCTCAACTGCTTTGTTGTCAATATCTGTGATACAGGGGACATCTACACATGCTGCTTTGAGGTGTCATGCGCTGCACTCTGCACTGGCCATGCCTTTTTGGTCCAATGCTCATTCTGGAACAACTGCTGTTGTCAGTTGTATCTGTAGGGCCTGGGATATAGTAGCCAACTGTATAGCTCAAGCGGCTAGTAGGGGTTTTTGGTGAGAATTTTGACAAGAGTTTGACACCTTGTGCGGTGTACTGCAGGTGTCTGGGTACTTGTACGGTGTGAGTCCACCGGACAACCCCCAGGTGAAGGAGGTGAGATGTGTGGTGATGCCTCCTCAGTGGGGTAACCACCAGATGGTGAACCTGCCCCACACTCTGCCTGAGCATGATTACCTGAAGGACCTGGAGCCCCTGGGCTGGCTGCATACCCAGCCCAATGAGCAGCCCCAGATGGCCCCACAGGTCGCTCCTCCTGCTTTACTTGTATTCCACACTTGTATATGTAGAGCATGTTGTGCTCTCAGCCTGTGCTGCCCAGACAGTTTGACCATATGAAGACACCTGTGCAAACACGAAGTTATGCGTGACACTGCCTCCATGTTGGCGCATGTCTCTTCCTATGGTCAAACCGTCTGTGCTAGCATTGCTGTGCTCATACACTAACTTGGTCAATGTGTCTAGAAGTTTTTGGCTGCTGTGGTGAGCATGACTCATGTGACCTTCATAGCTGCTCTCGTGAGGTGAGTGTAGGCAGCTGAAGGAATGCGTCACTGGTGCAGGATGTGACCATGCATGCCAAGATGCTGGAGAGCTACAAGAGCTGGGATGGGGAGCGGTGCATTGTGATCACCTGCAGCTTCACCCCTGGCAGCTGCACTCTCACTGCCTACAAGCTCACTCCCCCTGGCTATGAGTGGGGCAGGCAGAATAAGGACAGCAGCAACCCAACTGGCTACCTGCCATCACACTATGAGAAAGTCCAGATGCTGCTCAGTGACAGGTTGGAGATCCCCTCTCAGCTGCAGTGCCCTGCCCTTGCAGGCCTAGCTTCAATTGCCGCAATGATCACGTGCCTGTTGACAAAAGCGTGATCATGCACAGGGCTTAGCCTCTCTCATCCGAGCTGCTGCTTTTCCGTTTCGTTTCATTTATATGCTTAAAGCAACCAATGTAGAGTGCTCAGTGCCTGTGTCAGTATGCTTGCTGTATCTTGGTGCATGCAGCTGCACTTGCCTCCATATCAGGTGTGTGACCGTTATCTGTTGATATAGGTTCATGGGCTTCTACATGGTGCCAGATGTGGGCAGCTGGAACTACAACTTCCAGGGTGTCAAGCACAGTCAAGGCATGAAATATGGGCTGAAGCTGGCTAACCCCAAGGAGTACTACAGCGAGGTGCACAGGCCCACGCACTTCCTGGAGTTCAGTACACTGGAAGATGTTGACAATGAAGCTGACCGAGAGGACTTGTTCAATTGAGCCTGCTGGGACATCAACAGTTGATGCCCACACACTGGCTCTAGCAGCAGCAAGGGTGTGCAGTCTGTTTGTACATTATTTGTTATCATTGTGTTATCAGTTTCTGACTGCTTATTGTTCAGCCACAGTTTTGCGCATAATTGCCACATCATGCCAATCCCTGTAATGCAAATGCTCAATCCAAGAACATCCTAGTAGGCTCTGCTATCTAAAGCAAGCTGATGCCGTATCACATGGAATGTTATAACTAGCCGTGACAGATTGTCAAGCGCAATCACAGTCCAGATCTGCTTCTAGTCACAGTCCAGCTCTTGCTCAGTATGGCTTCTCATCCTGTGCTGGCAGGGTAATAGACAGTGTAAGGCACCAGCCATTGTGGAAGCACCAAGGCTTGTCTCTTTCTGTTTTTCCTGGGCCCTGGTCCAGATGCGCATAGCATGGACTGACGGCTGAACTGTGCAGTGAGGATGCCCTTGAGCATGCAATACACTAATGGGATGGACACAATCTTCTACAGATCGTTTATCAGCAGCGGAACGACGAAGGAGACCCAGTGTTAACACTGTTCTTCAATTGAGAAGAAACACATCACAACTGACACTAAACAGACTTGATAGCTGACTGCCAGATGATCAATGACAAGCAGGCAAGCAACAACGAAAGTACAAGGTGACTTGACATTACAGCATGATACCAGAAAATCCATGCATACTAGACACACAATATATCAGAGCAGCAAAATACTAAAATGTAAGTCAGACCTGCGATGAGTGCCGCATTCAGCTGACTTCCCCACAACCTGCTGTAAATCAGGCTTGATATGCACGTCCTCAGGCTACAGACAAGATCAGCAGACACTATAGTGATACATGCTGTTCAAGCTGAATCTCATGTTTTGCCGTAAATGTGGTACAGTTCTGCAGTGAGCACACCTGACTAAACTCCATTTCAATTGCAAAATTATGCTTCAGCTCCTCTGTGACGGGGAGGCTCTAATTGCTTCAGAAATAAGCAGCAGCATGACCTGCAGGCACATGTGAGTGGCATCTGGTATGTGCAGATCAACAGGATCCATCTGGTATAGTGCAGTTCAAGGTACGCTACCTTTGATCATGCCTTTTCTGCAAGCTCAGAGGGCCAGTGATGCACACGTCGTATACAATGTAGTCAATAGAAATTGGTGTGCAGTACAAACTGTCACAACAGACAGCTCTCTGTCAAACACTTGATGCAGATGTTGCAAACAGGACATGTTGCGGACAAAACTTGAGGCGCATCTTGCAGGTGCAAATACACCAATTGAAACAAAGCTGGAAGTGTTGTGTAACGAATGGAAAATGAATCTATGACAGATTGACAGCATGACCTTCTACATGGCTAGGTGCATGCAATCATGAGTGAGTGAGTGAGTGAGTGAGTGAGTGAGTGAGTGAGTGAGTGAGTGAGTGAGTGAGTGAGTAAGCAAAGGGCATACCTGTTTGACAGCTTCTGTGATGGTTTGCAGCCACGCACACTTTCTGTTGTAGCACTGCATCAGCGGACTGGAAGGGCTTCACACAAATGACAATGACTGCACCAGACTGCTCTTCTTCACAGCTAAGTTCTTGACAGTGTCGGGGGACCCATCTGTCCACGATGAAGTGTTTGTCAGCCTGACCCAACGAAGTAAACAGAGCAGGGTCCTGACACCTAGTCAGGAGCAGCCAAGCTGGGCAGCTTGCCTGATTTAAAACAGCAGCACAAGTTGCATCATGCAGCAGTTGATGGGCATGAGAGCCTGTGGTGACTGCTGCCATGTGCTGTTAATTTAACAATGTATCAACGTTCTAACTTATGCAGAATAAGCTACACATGCATCCATGCACAGACTATTCCAAAATTGAGTGCAGCGTCCCTTGTAAGCCCTTACCCTTGCAGATGTCTCCAGCCCTGAATATCCGTCTGAACCTGGTACTCACAGCTCTCTGGGTGATGAAGGAAGGCGACTAGGTCTTGACAAAGCTGCCGACATTTGCACTTTCTTGCAGGGCACAGGGCACGGGGTGCACAGTGTACCAGAAGAATAGCTACGTCTATTGCCACACTGTGCACCTTGCCTGCCCATGTGTTTTGGATACCACCTGAGACAAGACAAATGCGTGCTGCAGCTTGCCGTGTGCCAGATGGGCCAGATTCAACACTTGCGCATTGACAGAGGCAGAAGTCTGACAAGGCATGCAGGTCAGCCAGGAAAGCTGAAAGTGCTCTGCTGTAGGGCTTACTAGCCTGCAAGTCTTAGACCTCTCGCATGGGTTGCAATGGCGGCATGGAGGAACACAAACGTGTTACCAAGCAGAGCCTTGAGCTGCAAATCTACCTTGAAACATCAAGAGGGCTTCAAAGCCCTCAAGCACAAGGCTGAAGCTGCAGTCTCGTTGTTGATGTGTTACATGAGCCATGGCGGTGATGCATGAGCTGATCTTCTGCCAACCCACCTGGTCAACCACAGACAACAGCGCAGACATGTTTGCACAGTCCAGGCCTTGCCAACCCTGCATGCCATAGACGTCTGTCTGTCAAACATTGTGTGATATGAAATGTCAAAGTGAAAAGGGTTTACTGCAACAAAAGTTTCTTACCCTGTCACACATTCTGTCCACTATTTGAACTGCCAAAGATGGCGCATCAAGGCGGCTAACACTCTGCATGAAAATGCTCAGATCTGATGATTTGCGTGGCATTTCTTGTCCCAGGGTGTTCTGCGTGAAAATGCTCAGATCTGGTGGTTTGCGCAGCATTTCTTGTCCCAAGGTGGTCCACATGACCTCTGCCAAATCACGCGCATTTTGATCTCCTGCTGTGGGCTCGTGTGCATGAGCACTTTCCAGGTGGCCTGATGTATGTAGTTGTGCTCCACAAGAAGCAGCTGATGGCAGAATGCTTGCAGGCGGCTGAGCATTTGCAGGACGTTCTGTTTTGTTGACTGCTTTTGCTGTCAATTGCTGCAAAGTGTCCAAGCAGTGTTGCAGCCCTTCCTTGCAGTGAATCAGCCAGCGGTGGGACCTAGGCCAGAACATTACTGCGGATCTTTCGTAGAATCTGCAGCATGCACATTGCTCTGTACACTCGAAACTTACAGTCAGTTTGGTGTACATTCTGCTGACCTAAATCATGAACACTAGCTCTTATGCAGCTATGGTGCTCACAAAACTGTCCCTTGCCTCTCTACACAGACCATATTGTCTGTCCCATAAGGACTTTCGCTGATCTCTTCCTTGTCTGGAGAATCAATGTCAAAGTACTCCTTGCCCTGCAGGTACCCATTTGCAACACTCAAGAGGGGCAGCATTACATCATAACATCGTGGGTGACACGGCAGGCTTATTATACTTGAGTCAGCACCAAAGAACACCAGACCAGAAGATGTCACAAACATGGCTTGTGCTTACCTGCATGATTTGTTCATCTATTGCATCAAAATCTTCGCTTTGAATTTCTGAAAAGCCAGGCTTGCTGCCATCAAGACTCATCCAGTGGCCTATTCTTGTTTCGCGATTATCGATGCCATCAAGATCACACTGGAAACCATCCCACGGACAAGACACATAGCTGTCACAGATACCAACCTTGACCGTGTAGGCATCAAGGAGGCCAATGCCTTGCATATGTTTTAAGGCCTCAGCAATCACTCTGTCCTTTCCTTGCAAGCTAGTCAGGCCTGATAAATGAGCTTCTCTGTGCATGAGCAGAGCCGCTCTCAGCCAAAATCCCAAGTCGCAACATTTGTTGCTCGTTGCTTCACAGCATGTCAAAACGCCTTGCAACTTAAACGTGGGCAATATTGCGTTGCATGTCTCACTTGGGCTCCAGCATATACAGCCAATATTCTGCTGCCGGGCCCTCTGTATCCCAGCGTTCTGCGGCTGTCTGCAACTTCTGCAGCAACTGATCATCAATGTCTTTGATGTGCAACAAGATTTCAGATACAACTAAGGCGTGTTCCGAAGGCTTGATCTTTAGCGCCATCAGCGTTAGATCAGCGGTGGTCCGCGCCAGGCGTGACAGACTTCCGAGAAGGCTTCCACATGTCACTTCCCTTTTCTTCTCTCTTATCTTTTTTTCCTAATCGACTGAGCGTTGATTACCCAATCATTGGACCCTCCGATGCCAGTGTCTAGACATGCCATGTAATGCGCAAGAAGAAGAAGAAGCGAGGCTACAGGCTGCCAAGAAATGGACCAGGAAAGGAACCAAATGTTGCTGTGAGCAAAGAGCCGCCCGACATTACTAATATGATGAAGAATTGTAAAGATTGTAACACTGCGCAGGGACCAGAAGTGATTGCCGGTCCCTGGTCTAAGAGTGCTAGTGTCTATGTAAAAGGTAGTTGATCAGTCTGTGTGTGATAGAGCGGACCCCTACACACGGTTCAGTTCTTTATTTCAGGCTTCCAGAGACCTTGTATGCATGCTGATTATTATACTGAAAACACCATTGCATGATGGTGAGCATTTGTGATTGTCACGTGCTCCGGTCAAACATAGCAATTGCATAATGAGTTGATGATATTGTACAGCAAAGAATAAACACGGTGCGGAGATTAATTACAAGCCTAAGGAGACTGGCTCGTGACAGATAGCTGTTTGCCAATTGATCAATAGCAAGCGAGCAAGTAAGAGCTGCAGAATGGCGTTGAAAATTACCCAGCAGTGTAGCATGATATTGCAAAACCCATGCATAGACACACAATGTGTCAGCAAAACCATGTACTCGAACAGAAGAATCTGCCATGAGTGTGCAGGGGCTGACTATGCCGTAGTCTGCACGAGTGCCCCAGATCCCCAGACTGAAGTCAAAAACAGCAAATGCTATTATAATTATGATACACGCAGTTCAAGCTGAATCTCACATCTTGCCCAGCAAAAAAAGCACATGCAAATCAGGAACATGGGAAAGGTTTCTGGGTCAAATGGTTTTTATGACTACGGTCTTGTTCCTGCAGTGGGAGCACAGCTGATGTAGTTCCCTTTCAGTTGCACGTTACACCTTAGCTCCTCTGTGGTCTTGCTAAAGATTGCCTCAGAACCAGCAACAGCGTGACCTGCAGACATATGTGGGTGGCATACTGTTTGTCCAAAGGGAAAGCTTGACAGCTCAAACTGCGCTACCTGCACTTGAGCCTCTAGGGCAATCTCAAAGCAAGCAAAGGACAAGCACAGGGTGCATGAAATACAGTCCATATGGCTCTGGAAGTCTGTGAGCTTGATAAATCGACTGTCACAACAGACAAGTCCTTGTCAGAAGAGTCGAATCAACTTGCAAACAGACCATACTGTGTACAAATATTGTTGGACACCTTGCAAAAGCGGGTACACAAGTTGAAAACAGCTGTTATGAAAGAATCTGGAAAAATGGCTCCATGACAAAATGACCATGCCTACACAACTAGATGCAGGTGTGAGTGTGTGAGTGATTGGGTGAAATAGTGAGTAAACGAAACATGTACCTCCTTGACAGCTCCTGTGATGGCTTGCAGCCAAGCACAGCGTTTGCTGTAGCGTTGTATCAGCGTATCTTGCCATTGTGCAGTCTTGATGCAAGTAATAAGATGGACTGCACCAGACTGCTCTACTTCACATTGAACTTTTTTATGGCGTCGGGTCACCCATCTGTCCACAGTCAAACGTTTGTCAGCCTGACAGAAGTGCATGACAAGCAGGATCTTGACATCTGGTGCTGAGCAATGTGAGCAGCCGGCTTGCCTCACTTGCAACAGCAAAGACATTTGGTTACATTGTGCAGCAGTTCACAGGCAGGAGAGTGCATAGTGATCGCTGCCAAGTGCTGTTGACCTAACAAGGTACATACATGCAGGCACATATGCATGCATGTAAATGTGTGATTGGGTGTAGCATCCGCCTTTAAACTTACCCTTGCACATGTCTCCAGCCTCGACTGTCCGTCTGTGCCTGGTGTACACAGCTTTCTGGATGATGAAGGAGGGCATACAGATCTTGACAAAGCTGCTGGCCTTGGCACCATCTGGCAGGACACGAATTCCTCAAACTCCAGCCTGGCACATGTGCTGTCAGCTGCTGCAGCTCTGTCATGCAATGCACCATGAGCTTCAGCAATATAGGAGACCCTGTACAGACAGCATGCGTTCAGCTGACTATATACAAGATTGAGTGTCTGAGGCATCATGAGAACAACATACTCATGTCTTACTGATGTTCGAAGGACACATATAGCCTCTGCTGGTCTTTGGCAGTCTCTAGTAAGATGCTGGAGCACATGCCATGCAGACCATACATCTAGCCTGCTTGTTGACTATTGCCCTCATCACACTTGGGTTGTTACAGTGAACAGCTTGCTGCTAATGAGCACCCAGCACGCAGATGCCAAGTGAGTTTACTCCATACATTCATGATGCCAAAGAGATCACAGATGCTGTGCAGCACGCAATGACGTTTGACTTGCAGAAGTGCAACAAAAGATCGGCCGTACGTGCAAGCTTGGCATGGTCTTGAGGGCTGGCCATCTGTGCACAGGCAGGTACAAGGACTTGTTCTAGAGGGAAGGCTTCTTGTTGCTGTATGAACATATGTATCAAGTCACTGTATGCATCCTGCAAGCCTGCAGTCAACACACAGTCTGTACATTACAGCCTGATTGCACACATGCAACATCACATTCATGGCCATGCACCATTGCTTGCATCCATGAAGCCTCTTGCACGGCGTGCCTGTGACTGAGCATCTGCACTGCCCACAGTGAAATGGGTAATTCAAAAGCTGCAAATGCAGCAGAGTGTCACTGTGCGAATGCTGCTGCTGTCCTGCTGCAACCTTGGTGGCTTGCTGAGCAAACGTGAGTCCCAAAATTGAGTACATTGGTCAGACCAAAGGAGCAGGCACATCCAGCTGTGTTAGTTCAGTGCAGGTGGTTGGAGATGCTTACCGGTGTGCTGGAGGCCACCTGGGGCTGCGAAGCATCTGGTGAAGGCCTGTATGCTGGCCAGAACAAGCCTCTGCTGCAAGTCAGCATTGAAGCCTGGGATGCTGTTGTGGCTACATCCTGCAAGCTTGGTTCTCAGGGCACAGCGTGCCACGGTACAGCGAGCCAGAAGAATAGCCACGTCCACTGCCAGACTCTGCATCTTGCCTGCCCACACGTTCTGGACACCACCTAAGGAAGACCAGTGAGTACTGTAGCTTGCCATGCGCCAGACAGGTCAAGTTCAGCAGTGACAGTAATGCACTGACGCAGGGGTGACGCTTACAAGCCATCCAGTTCAGCCAGAAAAGCTAACATGTATATGCCATTAAAATTACTGGTCTGCAAGTCCTTGGCCCCCTGCATGGGTTGCAATGGCACCCCTGCATGGGTTACAATTGCAGCATAGAGGTACATACAAGTGTTGACCAGCAGGCTCTTAAAGTTGCAGATGTACCTTGAAACAACAAGAGCGCCTCAAAACCCTGAAGCACAAGGCTGTAGCTGCGGTCTTGCTGTTGCTCTGTTACACGAGCCATGGCGGTGACGCATGCGCTGATCTTCTGCCAGTCCACTAGGTCACGCAGAGACAACAATGCAGACATGCTTGCACAGTCCAGGCCTTGCCACCACTACATGCCACACAGATCTGTCTGTCAAGCATGATGACATAAAACATGCATTTGTGCAAGAATTCAATGGACTAAACTTTTGCTTACCCTTTTGCACATTCTTCCCACTATGCGAGCTGTCAGAGATGGAGCATCAAGGTGGCTCACAATCTGCACAAACTTGTTCAGATCTGAAGATGTGCGTAGCAGCTTTTGTCCAAATGTGGTCCATACGGCATCTGCCAAATCATGTGCATCTTGATCGTTTGCTGTGAAATCACAGGTGTGGTTAGTTTCTGAACAGCCTGCTGTATGTAGCTGTGCTCCATGAGTAGTGGCTGATGGTGGATCATTTGCAGACTGCTGAGCATTTGCAACATGTTGTGCCTCACTGGCCGCTTCTGCTATCAGTTCCTGTATAGTTTTCAAGCAGTGGGATAGCCCTGCCTTGCAGTGAACTAGCCAGCAGTGGGACCTCGGCCAAAACATAATTGCGGCTCTTTCATAATATCTGCAGCATAGACGTTGTGTTAGAAGTTCAAACTTACAAACAGTCTGTTGAACGTTCTTCTGACTCATGTCAAGAACACTAGCCCTTGAGCTATGGTTTCTTGCCTGTCTACAATGACAGTTTGGCCTTGCCCTCCAGGATCTTCACTGATTTCTATCTTATCTGGGGAATCCGTGTCAAAGTGCTCCTCACCCTTCAGGCACACACTTGCAACAGTCGCAGTGCCAGCAGATAGTGTTGACACCATGAAGACACTGCAGTCACGCTTGTAGAGTGAATCAACACCAAACAAAAAACAGAACAGATGACCTACTCAACATGGCTTGTGCTTACCTGCATGATTTGTGTATCTATTGCATCAAAACTTCTGACCTCTTTACCAGCAAAGCCACATTTGCTGCCATCTAGAGTCATGCAGTGGTCTACTGTTGTTTCACAATAGATACGTTCAAGATCATACTGGAAAGCATCTCCAATACACAAATTGTAGCTGTCGCAGCGGTCAACCTTAACCGTAAAGACGTCCAGGAGGCCAATGCCTTCGAAGTGATTCAGGACCTCAGCAATCATCCTGTCCTTTCCTTGCAAGCTGTGCAGGCCTGATACATGAGCATGCCTGCAGGTGAGCAAAGCTGCTTTCAGCCAACGTCTCAGGTCGTCATACTATGTGCCCGGTGCTCCAAAGCATGTCAATGGGCCTTGCAGTCCAAAATTGGGCAGCATTGCTTGGCCACTCACTTGTGCTCCAGCATATACAGCCAATACTCTGCTGCCGAGGCTTCTGAATTCCAGAGTTCTGCGGCTTTCTGAAACTGCTGCAGCAGCTGATCATCAACGTCCTTAATGTGCAACAAGAGTTCAGATATGGCTAAGGCGTGTTGCGAAGACTCGCCCTCGAGCGCCATCTGTGATTGATCACCCACGGTCCGCGCGACGCGCGACAGAATTTCGGTCAAGCGTCCACATGTCAACCCCGTTTCTCCTCTCGTATCTTTTCTTCCTAATCGATTGAGCGTTGATACATCGTGTCACCAAATCATTGGACCCATGCATGCCATGTAACGACCATCACGGCGCTCATAGGGAGCGCTCAGGCGTTATTTTCTGATCCCCAACCCGGAAAACCCGGGTATGGGCCCGGGATGGAAGCCATACCTGCCTCAGCAGTCATAGATTACCCCA
>JAABUP010002322.1_pt1 | contig 37183 bp, 54 predicted proteins | sample 5559201 | NCBI WGS metagenome assembly JAABUP01 (sample SAMN10711887, study PRJNA513373) | rock metagenome | isolation source: Antarctica rocks | place: Antarctica
TGGCCAGATTGACACTGAGTTGCCTTTGATGACAGAACTGTTGCAATGCGTCAAGCTGCCTCTGCAGCCCTGCTGCTGTTGTAGACATAATGATGAGGTCATCAGCATATAGTAGCAGTGGAATCAGGACATGAGTGTTCGGCTTCGAGGAGTCGAGGCTTCTTCTTCTGCCCTGTGATAGCATGGACGATTGGCTTGAATACATGCTCAGTCTTCGCCGGGGACTTCAGCTCAAACTCCCGACACATCTAAGACCAAGAGCCATGGTTCTGTGGCTAGGGGATCGCATAGTCTAAAGCAACCACCCGCAGTGCATTTTGCGCTTGCTTGCGACAAGACACCGGTGGCATGGTACCATAGTACTTACACCTCTCGAGAGGAGTGTCAAATGCATAGAGCTGTATGCATTTGACACTCATCCTTTTTTGACTGGTGAGCGTGCAGCCCTGTCACCTTGACTGTCTAGGTTAACCACACAAACTTTGTCAAACCAACAGGAGGGTCTGGTTGAAGCATGCTAATGTTGTTACAATACAGGTCCAGGCAGCTATATCACAAAAGCATGACATTAAAACGACGACACAAGTTAAGCTGTGTACTGCAATAGTATGCAATGCGTACATCTCAGTTCAATCTATTGTACACAACAATGCCACACCACGAAGAACCCACTTGGATTTGTCATCTTCGGTACGCAGAGGGAATGTCGTGATGAAGTTCAATCCAGTACGCTTTTTCACTCTGTATGTGGGTGCCTCAAAAATGCCGCTCTTCTTGCGGTCTTTGGCCAGTGTACCAGTGACAAAGAGAACAGGCAATGGGTGAAACAGCTTCTTTGGTTCACTATCTACCAGTCTGTTCTCCTTTCCTGACCAGGCACAGCCATCTAGGTAAAGACCATAGATGTAGACACCCTCAGGCGGTGCCTCTTTCAGGGTCTCAAACTCCTTGGGTGGATGTGTGACGTCAGAAGTCATGACAACATCATCCAAAGCCCACTTGTCAGCGGCATGTTTCCGGTTGACTTCTTGCTTCATCGCTGTCAAAAATCCCTGCAGAGCACAGTGCTTGTGAGTCACTTTGCGTCTGTTATTGCGAAGCTCACAGCTGTACTAGGACATTGCATGATGCTGTGCTCATGACACGACTGAAAGCAGCTTGTTGCACAGGACATGCAGCATGACACTGGAGTTATGCGCATGGCTGCAGTCCATACAATCAGCACACATGTGTTGCACCAGACGGATGGGTTTATCGTACCTGAGGATTGAAGAAGCCAGTCATCCAGTAGGCTTTTGGGCGGCCAGCATTCAACCACTTGTTGAGCTGGTCATACCGCTGCAGCAGCCCCAGGAACCAGTTTCCCAGTGTGCTGGCCTCCCATGACTTCTTCAGCCAGTCCTGGGGAATGCGAGCGTTGAAGAGTGCATCCAGGCTGTCTATGAGGCCTCCACTGAGGGCAATGGTACCGGCGATGGCCAGGCGCAGATTCTTGAGGGTGCTGGAGGTGAGCTTGATGACAATGTTGAGGCGGTCTAGCTCCTGGCGCAAGTGAACATTGAGGGGCATGGTGGGGCCACCTGGAAGCTTCTTCAGCTTCTCACGCAGCTCCTCCTTGTCAAACATGGCAGGGACCTGAAAGCAAGAGCAGCAGATCAATTCGAGTACTGAGTCACCTCATGCCATGACAAGGCGTCTCAACACTCCTGGATAGAGCGCAACAGCCTGTGATTGAGTGACATCATTGCATGCATGTTGCAGAACACATCTTCAGATGCAGGTCTGCCGTATGATGCAGCAAACAGCACCTGCCCTGTTGCTGTGGTTTGCGAAACACACCATTGTTACTGCCTCATATCGTAAGTGCAGAGTTGCAAAGGCAGACAAAAGAATGTTTGTGGATAAATAGCAGATGAAAAGTTTTTTCAATAGACTATCAGGACATACCTTGGATAGCAGATCCTCACAGATACGATCAACAATTTCCTCCCTAGAGAGGCCGCCACCACCGCCAGCCCCCTTGGGCTGGGTGTCCATGATGATCTGGACACCAGCCTGCACCTGAAGGGTCCTGAAGGTCAGGTCAGCATTGGGGTGCAGCCCAAAGATCTCCGGGCTCTCCTGACCTGGCAGCTCCTCAATGGCCTGCAATGCCCACTTAAAGTCAGACAAATCACTGTCAAGGAGGCTGCTGTACGCACTGCAGTCATATGGTGTTTGCCTCCAAGTTAATGAGGCAAGGCAAGTCAAGGCAGACATTGCTGCTATGGGTTGTATACATGCTCATATACAGACCAACCTGTGAGAGGATAGTTTGCATGACTCAACACACAGCCGTCACATAAATGATGAGTGTCATGTTTGTGAAAGCTTCAGCTACCTTTCTGAAGCCCTCAATTTCGCCGCTGTCAGGGATCTTGTAGCTAATGCCTGCCCGCTCATCCTTGTACAGCTCAAAGTTGGGCCTGGTGACCTCCTGGTGGAAGTACTTCTCAGCGTAGGTGTCCATCAGCAGCTGGTCAAAGTCATCTGTGATGCGGCCACCATACTGAATCTCACTGACCATGTAGCGCACAGTCTCCCAGGTTGGCCCAGCAGCTTTCTTGGCATCCACTTCCAGCAGATGATTCTGGAAACAAGCAATGTCATTTTGTATCATCCAACTGCTGTACCATTTCCTGTGTGTGCATTTGCAATGACCTTGTGTGTGAGAACACGTGTTGATTGCGCCTGGACTTGCTGTCAAAACTGCTGGTGCAAGATGCTGCAAACAATTGAGGTATGCGTACAACAGATGCACATCATACTTGCTGCAATCAGAATAGCAGACATGAACCTCTTGAAGATACCATTGTCTGTGAGCATACCTGCAGGAATTGTGTACATGCTGACAGATCAGACTGGTTGAACTCGTATGGCACATTCCAGCCAATGGGCCCAAACTTACGCCGCTCTTGCACAATGGAGTGCAGGAAGCACATCACAAAAAGGAGCTGTCGCCAGTCCTGCCTGTTCACAGCATCCAGCATATCCTGCAGATGCAGACTATGTTCAGGTATCAGCAACACATTGCGCAAGCATCGCAAGTGCTTGCATGATAGAAGGAGGGATGACACCTGCAGTCAGAGCTGCAGTCTGGACTGTTTGCAGCCCACTCCCAGGCTCTGCAGTGTTTGCAACAACAAGCAAACAGCAGCTGGGATTGTCGCAACCGCAGGAGGGCTCTGTTACCTGAGTCACCCATTGGTATGAGGCCCTGAGCCCAGCCTTCATGCCAACTGGTGCCTCATTGGTAATTTTGATGCCCATCTGCAGTAGCCCAATGGGGAAGTTGGGGTGAGGCTCTGCTGTGATCCACAGGCGGAAGTCCTCATGGATGTCCTCTGCCTTCATCAGGTACTGCTCAACCTGTACAACAAACGGGAAACTTGCATAAACTGGCAGCAGCGGCGTCACCCTGTAATGCAGACACAAGCTGCAGCTCTCAGGCTACAGGAGCTGACGTCCCCAACAACTCACAAGATGTAATGGAAGACAGCAGCATGATGCAATCACAGACGCTGTAGGCTTTAGACACCACACCCACCTGTTTGACTGCAAGACAATGTGTAGAGGAAAGAAAGCACAGTGCAAGCTCACCTCTGTAAGGTAGCCCAGACCAAGATGAGTATTCTGGAGCAGCACCCACTGACCCTCCACAGTGGCGCTGGCCATGTACTTCCTGGCAATTATCTCCTGCCCTTGACCCATGCTCACACCCAAGGTCTTGATCTTCTTCTTCTTGGCAAGGTCCTGTCAGTCAACAGCAACAGATAAAGGCACGGGTGTGTCAGACAGGACATGAAGACAAGCTGCTTCTGTCTCACAGGCTTCAAACAATACTGTAGCTGAAATTGCCTATGCAGCTCAGGACTGACTGCAGCTCCAGTCGCCACATGAACACAACCTCAGAAGCGCAAGCAAAGCTGTCCTTGTGGCTAAGCTAAGCATCAACAGTATGCCAGCCAGTAGATAGGGGTTTGCAGCAGCTTAAGCGGTCAATGAGTCACAGGCGCGTAATGAGCAGTCAGGCAGACTGACCTCGATGAGCTTTGTGGGATCAGCCCCAGGGGAAAGCAAGCAAATGAGGGGACACTTGGGGTGGCTCTCTGACCAGGCACGCTCCATGTTCAGCGGCACTGACTCCACAAAGCGCTGACCCAAAGCATCAGCAATGTAGTCGGCGGCTGCAATGAGGGTACGATCCTCTCTGAAAGCCTGCACAGATAAAAATGCATCGGGTCAGGTGTTCAATATCACTCATACTTTTCTTTCTGCAGTTGGTAAACTACTGCAGTACATACACTGCAAATTTGCTCACACAAATGTCAGGTGTGTTGTGCCTGGTAAAGTCTGCATTAAACCTTTGACATTGACATCAGCTACAGTGCAAACAATTTGTGTGCGTGTGCAAGACAACAACAGATAACATCGCTTGCCGTCATGGGGAGCATTGTTCTCGTACCTTGACAACACACATACGCTCAAATTTGGACAAGCGGTCCTCATAGTCTGGCACATTGGCTGTCTCAGGCGCTTCTGCATCATACCACTGCCGCCACAAGCCATCATTGCGGAAGACACTGTCAGGGATGTCATGTAGGGCTGTCATGCTAGACAGAGCCACCACATTCAACCACACCATGTCTGGAATCCACTCCTGCACATTCACAGGGGCATGTTGCATATGCAACACAGATATACATGCGTCAGCAAACATGGCCTGCAACTATGAGCTGTTTAGTCGGTACATGCACTGTCTGTATCAGCATTGACGAAACAAGGCGCACATACGAACAATGAAACAATGTGCAGCAGTTCCATGCTTGTCATTGCATGCAGCTGCTCTGTCATTGCACAAAGCAATGCACTAACTCAGGTGGCACTGAATACCTTGGGCTTCTTGCGCACGCTGTTAATGTCCAGAGCACCTCCTCCCTTCAGGAAGATGTCAATTTCCTCAGCCTTGACCTTGCCAGCTGATGACAACACCTTGCTGGTCAGCATGAGCGCAAAGATAATCTTGTGCCTCTCAAACAGACCACGCTGGACGTAGAGGTAGATCTCATACGTCATGCACTCAATGATGTTGTTGATACGCTTGCTGGGCAGCGTAGCCTTCTCACTGTTGTCAATGGCTGTCTCATACAGCTGGTTAAACTGGTTGAGAGAGGTCTGGTACATGCAGTTGACCACCGAAAATTCAGCAATGAGGAAGTAGATCAGCGTTGCTCTGTGGGCAACAGGCCTGTACTCCTCACAGGCTTCATTGATCTTCTTGTTGGTCTCACTAGCACCTGTGAGACGCTCATTCACCTCGCCTGCTGTCTGCTTAGTGACTGCCAGAACATCTATCAGCTCTGTGTCATCCAGCAGGTTGCCCTGCAGTCAGCAGGCAGCTTGTTCAGAGGCAATACTGATCAGCTTAGATTTGACTGCCTTACAATGGCGACCAACACCACAAATCACACATCAGCTGGTACTACCTTCAAGAGCAGTGCATGTAGAGTTGCTGTCAAGTGCCACACAGCAGCACAGCTTTCTTGGTGCATTAGGTTGTCACTAAGGCCAGTAAGAATGGACCTGCTTCACGTGCTAGACCTGTAGCTGAGTCAGTAGCTAAGCTGACGCTGTAAGTGATACAAAGACTGACCTGCGAGTTGGACAGCCTGAACAGCAAGTCATCCTCCAGCTGCTTGATCTTCTTCTTGTAGGACTGCACCTCCTCCATGAGGCCCTGGCGCTGCTCCTCCAGCTCATGCTTCTCCTTCAGGATGAGCTTGCCCAGCAGCTGATCCTCCAGGCCGGCCATGGTGACTGTGAAATCCACCAGGGTCACCTTTGCGCTCAGCTCAGGGGTGTAGTGGGGGTTGGGCAGGCGGGTGGTGCAAAACAGCCTGAAGCTGTCTGTGTAGTCCACCTAAACATGCAATGCGTGACTGCTCAGCAGATATCACTTGAGACTTGATTAACGGTGAAGCTGGCAACAAGATACATTGGCGCATGCTTCCTGCACTGATATTGCTGATTGCAATGTCTAGACAAGGATGGTGGTGTGTAGACAGCCATGTGCTGACGACGTAAGTCATATGCTCACAGTCTGAGTGAGGTATATTCTGCGATGCACATATGTGCATTGAAGCCAGATATGACAAGGCAAGCTGACCTCCTTGTCGGCCAAGGCCACAGTGTAGCCACGCCCCTTCTTGACATAGCGTCTTTCCAGCACAGGGTCCAGGACTGGGTCCAGCTCTTCCTCTATGTTCTCAATCAGCAGTGGCTTGCCAAATGACAAGCAGTCCTGCAGAAACACAGGTTTCGGTTGACTCCCAATAGATATGCACACTCGCAACAAAGCCTTGGCATTGCTGTAAGACGCTCAAATGTGAGAACTGCGGGTGGGCACTTGCACAAGTGCATGCTGGCCTCATATAGGCTGACAGATGCTGGTTTGCTGTCCAGGTGCATCTGCATGAATTCATGGTGTTATTGTATAGCAGGCTCTGGACATGCATTATATAAAGCAGGCTGCAGGACAAATTGCTTATTATTCTACGATGATAGTGGTACGGTTCAGTCATTTACCTCAAGGTGATTCCTGAAGAGCTTGTCGTTCAGCTGGGTGACCTTAAGCTGGTTGGCCTCCTCCCTGTGCATGATCCAGGTACGGCCCTGCCCCTGAGGGTCCACCAGCACAGGGTACCTAGTGGCCCTAGTGACCATGATTCCATTCTGGACGCTCAAGTCATCTGTGGGCAGACCCTGTGTGCGCAATCATAACATCAGTTTTTGGAGATGATGAAGGTGCCCAAAAGCTGCTGTGTCCAATTCTGCGGCACTCTCATCACTGCGGCAACACATTCTCATTGGCAGCTTTAAAAAAGCTGCCAATGAGAATGTGCCGCAGTGCAGATGATGGAAGGTTTGGAAGTAGTCAGAAGCTGTTGATAAGAGATCAGGATGTTGACTGACTGTAGCAGCAGCAGTCAAGTACCTGGAGGGTCCACTCGCCCACTTCAGAGTCATCCACCAGGAACTTAGTGACCTGCATATCCTTGGTGACAGGGATGTTCAGCTTGACACAGCCACCATAGAAGTCCCTGGTGATCAGCAGCTCTCTGAACTCCTTGTTGAAGGGACCAAGATAGGAGACAAAGCTGGAGGCAATAGCACAGTCACCTGCGCAAAGTGGCATCAATGGTCACAAGGGCCACACACAATAACAGCTATTCTGGTAGACCAGCTTACATCATGATCAGATAGGTTTCCCTTTCTGTGGCACAGCCACAAGCAAACACATTTATTTTGGAAGAACAACTTACGTCATACTCAAACAGACTTTTGTTTCTGCATTGAAAAGTTATCTCCTATACGAAGTGGCTGTACTGCAAAGGGATCCAAGGCTGAGCATATGGACAGCAGATGCTACCAGATGCATACGCAGTTTGCATGACATCATTGGCCTTGCAAATCCAAAGCTGCAACAGGCTGACATGCAGCTAGAGCACTGGTGTTGTTTGCAAGTGCAGCAGAGCGCAAGTGGGCATGCAGACCAGTCAGCTTCTGGATAGTGTCGTCAAACTCCTTGGACTGCTGAGCCCAGCGCCCTTCTTCGCCAGCAAGGGCACTGAGCAGAGCGTTGGCGCTGTCCATTTTGCGCTGAGTGGCTGTGGCGTCATCCTCCAGAGCCTGCTTCTGGGCCATTGCAGCATCACACGATGCCTGCAACAAAACACTTGGCTTTCAGAACTATTGCAGGTTAACTGTCATTATCTTTATCTGGCCAAGAACAAGAAGACAGCATCTATTGTTGTTATAAATGGCAAGGGTAACATGCGTTTGAATATAGCTTACAACATGCAGCCCAAGACCTGCTCCTACCATGCAATGTGCCGTACAAGCCATACTGCAGCTGCATTGCTGACAATGATGGTATGGTCATTACCTGCATTTCATCAAGCTTGCCCTGGACTATGGCCATTCGCTCCTCAGCAGCATTCTTCTCCTTGGTGGCAACCTTGAGCTCTGCCTCAGCAGCTCTCAGGGTAGCAATTTTGGGCTCCACAACCTTTGCCACATCATGGTAGGTACACATAGCAGCAGCCCAGTTACACAAGCCGGCCACGTTGCCACTGGCCTTCTTGGCAGAGTCAAAGTTGAAGTCAGGTGCTGAAAAGTACGGCTGCAGCAGCTCGACTGTCTCGTCTGTGATCTGCTCCTTGGGGAAGTTCATGAGTGCGTTTAGGAAGGAGGTGTCACCCATCATGCGCACAGCCTCCTCATAGGTACCCAGCAGCACCTGAGAGCCTTTCACATCCTGCCAGATGGCCTTTTGCACCGGGAGGTACCTGCAGAAGCATTCACACAGCGTTTTGCATTCTATGCAAGATTGTCTGAAAAGCGGACCACTCAGTGACACGCACGACATGACTGTCATTGGCCACTAGCAGTCACTGTTCTGTGTTATGATGGCACCTTCATGCACATACCGCTGTACTTGCATGCATGCTTGCAGATATGTGTCAAGTCTGTGCACAAGGTTGCCTCCTCTTGCATGCCTTGCAGTTGTTATGCTCATCCTGAGGCAAAGCATGCAGAAGGTGTTGCTCACCTAAGCAGCAGCACACAGTCAAAGATACGCTTGACAATGTCAGGAGGGTTCTTGAGGGCCTTCAGCCCCACAATGTCCTTCTGAGTGATACTGTTTAAAGCTGTCAGCGCAGCATCCAGGGCAGGCTTGGCAGCTGCTAGATCCCTCTCTGCATCGTCCTTGACTGTGGCGATCTCTGCAGCCTTCTTGGTGACGCCATCCACAATCACAGCTACCTGCATCCTCACAGTAAGGAACATCAGCCTAGCTGCAATCAACCAATGCATGGGCTGCTAGCAAGCTATGCACTTCCTATGTGGTGTTGAGGGCACAGGCATCCATTGCAACACACACATTCATTTCGTAATTCACTCATCCATGCATTCATTCAGTGTTCATCTTGCCATGGGTCAGGTATGTATAGTCCTGAGTATCTCCCTGTCTGAGGTCCTGTTTGCGCAGTCAGCGTATCAGCATAACATGTGCTTGCTCTGCTGTAAATCAGACTGAACAACTTCACTTCACTTCACTTCATGACTCTGTCAGTGCAGACTAATGATAAGAACCTGTACACAAGAGTTTTGCACAATGGCAGCAGCATCAGCACCCGACAAGCCAGCGTGGTGTGACCTCACCTTCTGCTTTTCCTTCTCTGCAATGGCAGTGTTCTCACTGATTTCCTTCAGCAGCTTTTCTGCCTCCTTGGTGGCAGCAGCCAAATCAGTGTTCTTGATGGCCAGCTCTCCCTTCATTTTGTTCACGTCCACCTTGGCCTCGCCCATCTTGGACAGCCCACTGTTGATGGAGGTTGCCAGCTCACGCACATACAGCAGCTTCTTCTCATACAGGGACTTGTACCCAGCAATGAAGGAGAGGTATGACTTGGGCGTGACATACACATGGCGCCTAAACTTCTCAAAGTACTCCTGGCAAGCTGCAGTGACATTCACATGGACCTGACCCATCATGGCCTTAAGAGAGTCCTTGACGCTGTCAGGGCAAGCCATGGGGAACTCGTCAATGAACTTGCCAGAGACTGAAGTCAGGGCCTCCTCAGGCCAGGACAGGAACCAGTCAATAGTGCAGCCGTTGATGAGGCCAGGGAACTGCTGGGCACGGCGGCTGAATTTGGCGCCCACAGGACTGAAGCACAGGCAGACATGTAGCTTGTCGCGCACCCGGCCCAAGAAGAAGCTGTACAGGTTGTCCCATGTGTCTACTGTGCCTGCAGACAGATTGCCAGTATAATCAGACAAGGAATAGCAGACACAACGCACATACACACAGAGAGGTCTCGAAGCTTGGTTGATGTAGCATTGCATTTTGGCCCTGATGATACTTGCGCATAAGCATGCAGCACCAGCACTGATGAGCTCACATAAGGCAACTTGCGCATAAGCATACAGCACCAGAACTGATGTGCTCAGATAAGGCGTAGTGAATAGCATTCTATGTAGCATTCATGCAATGCTGACACTGCGATCAGCACAGCAGAAAAAACCAATGTTGCATGCCAGGGCTGCATGACAGGGCTCTTCAGCAACAGCAACAGCTTCATAATTGTGTCAGAGACAAAGCGTTGCCACAAAATTTACCTGGGGATTCAGCCTTCATGACAGGCCGGATGTCATTGACAATGGCATCAAGCTCATCCTTAGCAAAGAGTCCAGCCACCTCTCCTGTCATGAGGATCTGGTTGATGTACTCAAGGAAGCCTTCCTCCTTGACCTCATTATCAGTGAAGATGAAGGCTACAGGCTGGCCCTTCACACCAGCCACCTTGTACAAGGCCTTGATGTCCTCAAACAGGTTGGTGGTGTTATATGTCTTGGTGACAGTGATCTGGACAGGCATGGCACCTGTGCATGGAGAATGCTTGTCAGGTTTGCAGCAATATCAGCGTCACCAATCAGCACACTTTATCCTGGGGCCAAAACAATCAGATTGTACTTCTGGAGTCCAAACGCTGACTAGGATGGACTGCATATGGGGAACAGACAGAGTGTTGAGACAAAGCAACTGACAGCTGGACACAGCATTACATTCTTGACACACAATGCAAGGTGCATACAACTGGCAGCAAAGTAGGCTTGGTGCCAGCACTGAGCAGAATCTAAACCAAAAAGGTTTTGTGCTTGACACATGCTGGAGTGAAATATGTAGACATGACTGACCTGCAATATAGGCTGCCAGCCTTGACAGAGACTGCTTTCCAGATCCGCCCACACCAACCAGAAGGACAGAGCCTCTGTCCATGGCCAGAAGCCTACTGATTCTCATCAAGTGAGTCAGGGCATCCTGGAACAGCACCAGCTCCAGCTTGACTGCCTTACTTTCCTCATTGAACTTGCGTTGAAGGGCTTCCACCCTCTTCCTGATGTCTGGCAGACCGCCTTGGATGGACTCGTAGAAGGAGGGGTGGGCGTCAATGATCTCGCCAGTTTCATTGTCAAATGTCGGCTCACGCAGGAAGTCCACAAAGTACAATGGCTCGTCCACCTGCAAGCATCAGAGTGTTAATAGACCTGAAGCATGGCATACATGTATGCACAATTTGCTGCACAAGCTGTTGAGTTGAATACTAAATGCCAAAGTAGCAACATGTTTTGTCAATCCTTAGTTCAAATATGATCTGTGTGACCTCAGAGCTGTAGTACTCTGGTAAATGGTAGGTTGTGCATTGGCTGAGTCACAAATAGGTACTTGCCTCATCAGAGGCAGACTATGTTGTTTCTAGCAAGACATCAAGCTCATGACAAAGGCATAGCATACAGCAGTGCCAGGTGTGAGGGTGTAGCAATTGCTCTCACCTGCTTGGTCAAGTCTGGGGTGAAGTTTGTCTTGCACAGCTCCTTGATGGCACCATCAACCCAGGCCTTGTCCTCCAGGGTGATCATCTTGTCGCTGAAGACGCGCTGGCACTCGTGCACCCACAGCCCCAGCAGGTACCCTTCAGGGCTGGTGACCGACCCACCAAAGGGTGGCAGCTCACCCATGGGGGAATTCTTCATGAATCTGTCGCGAGAAGCCAGGATGACTCCTTGGAACACCTGCATGATTAACAGTTCTTTACATATGCCAGCAGGCTGATAGAGACAGCACATTCAGTTCATTTGCACAAAACAAGCAGGAGTTCTGGACCCTGACATTGCATGTAACTGCAATTGTGTGCGAACAGCTTGCAAGGCACCGGGCTAACACAGAAGGTGCTCGGGTCTGCAATGTTTGTAAACAGTGTTTACCTTGGACAGCTCACGCATGTTGAAGAGGTAGTGGAACTTGGCAGGTGTTGGCAGCATCTTTGCTGAGACCTTGTTCCACAGCGTCACAGTGAGAGGCACTAGCTTCTGTGCCACATCTGCCACCTCCTGACTGAAGTTGTCAGGATCAAAGCGACCCTGAAGCAGCACCATAGCATCATAAGCATGTGCAAGCAAGGTAAGGCAAAGTAAGGCAATGGCTGAAGGTACTGGAGAAGCATAGCAGACCGCAAGAGACTGCTTGCACCTAAGGGTGCTTGGAGCCACACAGAACACAACATGACAAGACTACGCATTGATGTGGTGACTTGAAAGGGTCAGGTAGGTTGGGCTTCCCTGTGGGTGAGCTACACAAATGATCAACAGCGCACAGTACACACAACCTGTAGTGAATGTAGGTGTTGCCAAAGTATGCACAGGGAGTATGTGTAATGCATGGGCAAGTGAAAGTAACTCACTCTGACAAGGGCACCAAAGATGTTGTTGATGGCACCCACTGAGGGCAAGGGCACATTGAAGATGGCAAATTGGCGCTTGAGCCTGTTTGGAATGTCATTCTTGCCACCACCTGGGATGTTCATGGCAGCAAAGTACCTGCACAACAATCACCATTTGCTCACATACCTTTGCCAAAAAGAAACAGTCTGGCATATGTAGGGCTGCATGTCCTGGCAGCAGCCTGGTCAAACCGTGTACACCATGGAGTGCACCATCTGATTTGCCAGACTTCCACAACTCTTTCAGTCACAAGTCATTACAGTAGTTCAGGCTGGTCACCGTCAGAAAACTTTTGACAGGTTCATACAGCACGAGGGCTCACCGGCAGTCTACAATGAACTTCATGTCTCCAATGGGCTTGTCCAGGGAGTACATGCCACCCTGCTCCAGCAGCTGGCGGACAATCTCATTGGTCACCTGGTCTCCCCAGTCGTTGATGGCAGGCATGGAGATGTCATCGATGAAGATGGACATGATCTTGCCACCTGGAGGTCCAAAGGTGCGGCCCTGTCTCTTCTCAACACAGCCCTGCACATAAGGAGAAGCTGTCAAGACGCAGCAAGCAGACAGCAAGCCAGTATCTGCAAAGAGTGTATCTACAGGAATGCTGCATCTGGTCTGGCATTGCATCAAGTGATGCAATGAGCATCACAGACACCTGCTTGGAATGCAGAAACATCTGTTCCATACATTCATAGTGTAAACTTAAACTCAAGACATCTGGGGACTGGTGAACAGCATTTCTACACTGCGGAGATATTTTAGAACGTGTCAACCCTGCATGTGGTCACTCTGACCAGCATATGCATCAGTGACAAGAAACAGTACTTCAAAGAAGCAAGAGAAGAGCAGGTGGTCAGCATGCAAGCAGAGGCTTACCTCAACAGACATTTGGAAAATTTGAGGAGTTGTGAGGTATGAGAAGGTGATGGTCTTGGAAGAGGCCTCCTCTGGGTTAAAGCGTGACAGGAAAAGGTTGATGATGGAGGTCTTGGCTGTGCCAGCCCCTCCCACCAGCAGAGACGCCTGTACATGACAATACACTATGTTAGGCTGTGCTAGCAGGAGCTGTGCAACAGCAAGCAGGTCCCTCAGCTGCAGACAAATGTCTTCAGTATTTCAAATCCTGCACAGTCCTTCACAACAAGGACACAATTGACACTGTAAAGAGTGTGTACCTTCTGCACGCTATATGCCAAGGTCAGCAACTTCTCGTATCGCACACTGTCCAGGGTGGGAATGACAAGCTGAGCAAACTTGGGGCGCTCCTGCTCCTTGGGGTACTTCCAGCTGGGCACGCATTCCCTCCAGTGCTGCCACTCAGCATTGTCCTCCCTCACCAGGTACTCAAAGACTGTGTCACCCTCCTCTCCCTGCAGGCAATAGGTGGCATCCATCAGTGTGTTGACTATCATGCTCAGCCTTATGTGGCCACAGCACACATATGCCAATTGGCAGCCAGAAAATTCATGCCAAACAGGCAACTAAAAGAGTGCTACTTATGCTCAGAACTACAAACAATATATGCATACACAGAATCCCATACATTGAATACAGAATGTATACATGGGTTGTACCCACATGCATGGATGATTGATGCAATGCTTGTGCTGCTTGCATACCCACAAATTGTTTAGCAGGGCCTGGTCAGCAGGTTACAGGGTTTGCAGTGCTTACCTTTTTAGGCAAAGCCTCAGACATGTTACGCAGCTCGCCATCTAGAGCGGGTCTGTCCTTGACATCCAGCAGACCTCCCAGGCCCCAGGCCATACAGTACACAAAGATGCGCTCGTAGTGCAGTGGCGGCAGAGCTGTGTTCTCGGTGACAGACTTGAGCAGGCAGCCATTGAGCAGTGTCATCAGGGTGGTGACCTGGCACACTGCCTCGTTGTACATGACAGCCTTCAGGTTGACTCTGCACAATCAGACAAATAGTATGTGTCAACTGGATCAAGATCATCTTGCACAGGCTGCTGATGAAATGCTGGAGATCAAGCAGCTGCTGCAAACATCATGGATCAGATGCCGCTTGTCTGCACATCTGCCGCAGCTTGTTGAAGCCTCAGGCTTATGTCCATGGCACTTCTGCCTGTGCTGCATTATGCAGTGCACATTGCAAGGGAGATTTACCTGATGAAGTCAAGAACCCGCTCCACGTATTTGTCAAAGCATGGCTTCAAGGCTGCTGCCTCTGCTGGGCGCCTGGTCTGCAACCAAGAGGCCACAACGGGGCCCCAGCCAAGCTCACTGTCTGACACATAGATGATACCAGCACGGGACACAGTAGCTGGAGATGCATTGCTCAGGTTCTCAGGCTCAAACATAGCCTTCATCTGAGGAGTCATGAGAATGCGGTCTCCATTGGCTAGGGTCAGCACTTTGTTGTCATCCAGCACAGTGTTCAGGTTCTCAATCCAAATGGCATCAACCGGACCATCAAGGACAATCCAGGTGTTCTGGTTCTTGTTCTTGGCTGCGCGCCGCCAGAGGACAGCAAACACCCCATCAGTCCAGTCACCGGTGGCAGCATCCATGCGACCAAACATCTGAGGGGCTGTGATGGCCTTGGGGTTCATGCGCCAGATGACATGCTTGGTGCCCAGCTCGGTCAGCGCCGCTGCCAGGCACTCGCAGATGGCTGACTTGCCGCTGCCAGCAGGACCCACGAGCATGATGCCGTGACGCACCAAGTAGGTCTCATACAGCTGAATGCATTTGTTGAGCCAGTTGGGATGCAGTTGTAGACCGCGCTCAAGGACGACCTGCAGGGTGCCACATCATGCTTTGGAGCTACTATGTGTCAAGCAGAATGTATACTGCAGCTCACAGATAGCTGTGTTGATAGCATCCAGCACTTTGAAACCCTCAAATGTTTTGCACAGATTTGAAAGCAGCAGGCCAGTTGACTTTTGCAAGTGCCAGATGCAAGTGACTCTTTGCATGTGCACTGTAACGCTGCTAGCACGAAGCAGGGACCAAATGTACTGACTTTTTCCAGAGCTGCTGAGATCTCAGGGAAGGAAGCCCGATCAGCCTTGAGGGCTGGAAAAAGGTCATCGATAAGCGACAGGAAAAGTGGAACATCCTCAGCCACAAACTTGGACATGTTCATGTCACGCAAACAGCGCATCATCAGGAACACCTCTGACCTGCAGCAGCAGCAGAAATGTTTTGATGTGCTGATGCTGCATCAAAGGTGACAGCTGAAGGACAGCTTGACAGTCAGTCGTGAGGGTAGCAGCAGAGAGAGAGAGAGAGAACATTGCAGGTGTATGCCAGCCCAACTAGCACTGCTAGGCTCTCAAATGCTTAGCAAATGTTGTCACAATCATGCAGTGCATGCTGAATGCATGAGCAGTGCAACAAACCCCTTTACATGACTTACTTGTCAGGGTTGGCACGCTTGGCTGCACCAGCAGTACGCAGTACTGACAGAATGTTCCTGAGCCCGAAGTCATAGTGGGCCTGCTTAGACAGCTGCTGCTCACAAAGCCCGTACAGCACAAAGAACTTCTTGGACAGGACATCGTTCTCCTGGAAACCGCAAGCAGCCAGCTTGACCTTCATGATGATCTGCCTGTTTGGGACCATCATGGTGACACCACGGAACAGAGCCTGCATTGTCACGTGAATGTCAGCAAATTTTAAGCTACAGCATTCGCAGCTGTTGAGTGAATCATGATGCATGCATGGTGCTCATGACACACATTTACCTTGGGCATGACATGCATGTCTGGGCATTGCTGCTTTTGGTGTGCAGAAACGCTGGCAAAGCTCAACCAATCACAGCAAATCACACAGCTAGACAGAGAGGATTCATTACCTTCAGGTTTTCAGGCAGCTCTTGTCGACCAGCATAGCCAGGGTTCATGGTGATGAAGAAGCCCACACGAGGGTCCAGACTGACTAGGCTACCATCAGTGAACACAAACTGCTTCTTGCGCTCACGAATGGCACTCAAAACACAGTAAACCTACAAGCAGAAAGCATGCAGGCTTTGGTAAAGTAGGAATCAAGCATGCTGCAAACACAATGGCTCAAGCCGCACAGCAAGCAGCCCAAATGCACAGTCAGCAAACATTTGTATGCATGGCATTGAGGTGGCTGCATCTGTGGCCCAGTTGTGTACAGCAAAAGCAGCATACATGGCAGCTACCTCCTGTGCAGCAGTGTGCTTGAGCTGGGCAGTAGGTCAGAGTGATATACCTGTTGAGCGCACACTGAGAGCACATCCAAGTTGATGCGGTTGAACTCGTCAAAGCAACCCCATAGTCCACTCTGGGCCAGCCCCTTGTAGATCTTGCCCATGCCTTTGTAGTCCATCTGATCAGAGCAGTTGAACACCACCACATACTTGCCCAGGGTATTACCCAGGTCCTGCAGCAGCCATCAGGGGTGTTGCATGATGCCAGTGTAGTCAATTATGCTTGTGGGCTAATGGTGAGCCATGGTGGGTGCTTGCTGCAACTGCAGGCTCCTGGTGTTGAGAGAGGAGGTGGCTAGGTGATTTTGGGATGTGGAGGAGGTGATGGTGGAAGTGGAAGATGTCAACAAAGCATTACAGCTATGATTGCAAACAGTACACATATGTGATGCAGGCCAGAGAATTCATGGCCAAACCAGTATGGATGCCAGCACAGATTCATCAGCTGTGCAATGCACTGCACTGCTGAGCTACAACCCTGTGTTTCCAAGACATGCAGTACAACTCATGGCTGCACATGCAATCACTGCAGGTGCGCTGCCATCTGCAAGTGGCCAAAAGGCAGAGGAAGCCCACCTTGGTGGTTTCGGTCTTGCCAGTACCGGCAGGGCCAGCTGGGGCGCCTCCCAGGAACATACCCAGAGCTTGTGACAGAGTCACATAGCAAATGTCTGTCAGAGGAGTGACCACCAGGCGCTCCTTGACTCCCAAGTACTCATATGAGTACTCAAAGTCCACATCACACACCGAGATGATGACGGTGTCCTTGTCTTCACGCCAGTAGAAGCGTGCTTGCTTGAGCCACTCGAAGTCAGTTGGGTCCTTGATCTTGTGCTTCACAAGCTCCTCTGCATCAGGCAAAAGACTACTTGCATCAATGTAAACTCCTCAACAAAATGTGCATACCAAAGCAGATGCATTGACTACCAAAGTCACATGAAGGATGACAGCTGCAGCAGAGAATCTGATGTTAACACAGTATCAAGACAGACACAAAGTCCATTCAGCACTAATGCTGCACAGGCTGTTATGGCACCAACCCCTCCAGGCAGTTACCCAAGCAATGCATACCTGTGGACTCCTTCTGATGCATGTGAATGGTGATGCAGGTCTCCAGGTTGGTACGCTGAATCTTGGTCAGTTCACCACGGAGTGTGATCATGACCATCTCGCGCAGAATGGCCTCTGTCTTCTTCATGTTCTTGGACATGATGGACTTGTCTGTCCTGGCCAAAGTCAATGCTGCCTGCAGTGCAGACCCAATCCTTTGATGAGCACTCATGTACCAGGTGAACTTTGCTACAAGTGATGATGACTTTTGAGCCGATGTGTTTCAGCAAGAATGTATGTCTGTGATGCACTGCATTTACTGCATATCTTGACAACTGTTAGTCAGTGCAGCATCTGTCGCCTGCGGCCTAGGTTGACCTGTACAAACTCATAAAAAACACTTGTATAGGCTGCTGACAGAGATGACAGAACAAACATGGACAGGTATTGTATATGCTGGTGTATGCATGCCATTTTACGCATAGCTAACCTGAGTGTCAGCAGTCCATTGGAACTGGATGCCCAGCAGAGCAATCTGGGCGGGGTGGCCAAAGATGAAGTCCTCCAGGGCCATCTCCTGGACATTCCTGTAGGCACGCTTGATGGTGTTCTTGACGGTGCCTTGCATGCCATCTACCAGCTTCTGCAGCCAGACCTCCACCATGCCTGTACCATCACAAGCATGCTGGTCAGGGTTGGGTTGCAAAATCAATCACTCCTGCTTGATTACCAGTGCAATGTCGCGACCAGTCAGCTGCTTGTATTGCCAAATGCTTGACCTGAAGAGTCCTGTATTGCACTTTCCCAGCATAGACACATGTGTGGTCATGTCACAGTGTTGTTGTAGCAAAGTCAAATTTTCGTTTATGTACACATACATTATTTCAGCTGTGACACAGCTTACCCTTGGCTTCCACAGGCCTCTCAAACTCCACCTTCTCTCCTTGCTGACTGAACATCTCAATCATCTTAGTCTTGTCCACCTTGTCAAAGCTGACATTGGTCAAACTGTCAAACAGGCCAGACTGGAAGTGCGGCACCACTGAGGGAGGGTCACTACCCAGGGACAGGATTTCAAGCAGTGTGGGGTCGGAGACAAAGTAGAAGCGAGGAAATTCAGCACGCTTGGTTTCAAGGTAGGCTGACAGGGACTTCTGGCAGAGCTCCAGCTGCTCCAGCAAGTGAGGCAGCATAGTCTTCATCATCTCATTGCCAAAGCAGGTTGCCACCACGTTCTTGGTCTCCAGAGCATTTGTGACTATCTACAAGCACAAGCACACTAATTTGATACATGGTCCCATTGTGAGGCATGTACTGATACAGAGACAGTATAAATTACACCTTGGCAGACAGCTATGTCTGATAAACTGCATATGACAATTGATGGCATCATGCTCTTGCCTATTGCAGACAAGCAGATTATGAGTGTGCTGCATTTGTAACTTTATAGATTTGTGTCTAAAATCAAATGACTAAGAAAAGTATAGGCCAAAAGCCAGCCTGTTGATGTGCATAATTCTCACCTTCATGAAAGACTTGTCAATGTTCTGGAAGCGCTTGGCCTCCAGAGGCAGCTGCTTGACAATGTCTCCACCACTGAAGACTGCCTCCATGTACATCCACATGCTCTGCACCATCAGCCACTGCTCTACAATCTCACTGACGGTGGACAGCTTGGTGATCCAGCCATTGACATCCTCTCTGAAGGGAGCGCTGTATCGGTTGCTGGCCATGCTACCTAGAGTCATCTGACTGTCTTCCAGCTTTTCAACCAGCTCTGCTGTCTCACTAGCCTGTACAACAGAGATCGATGTATAGCTCAGCCGGCAACCAGGTTACACGAGCAACAACAGCAATGATTGCAGCTCTGTTGGGACTCAGTGGGCATCAGGTTGCATGAGCACCAGCACAAATGCATGTGCATCGTATGTGACTGTGTGGGCATCACGTTGCATGAGCATCAGCACAAATGGACACAACGCATCGTTTCCAAAGCAAGCTTCTTGTTTGACAAGCTCCGTCAGCTTGATCCTGCCATGCTGATCAATGCAGAAGGGACACAAAGCCATGTGGGTGCAGTGCACGCAGGAGGCCTTCAGGCAGAGTGCAGCACAACTTGCCTTGAGAATGACAGGGCCTCGTGTCTTGTAGTCAGAGAAGACCAGATTTTGCTCAGCCCAGTCCAGGCCGACAGTGGCCAGCTTAGTCTCAATCTGCTCTTCCTTGACTGCGCTGTTGGTGAGCTCTTCCATGTCATCGCGCACCTTCAGCAACTTGCAGTCCAGCAGGTGCTGCAGCTTGAAGACATCCTCGGCCAGGTTCAACTCCTTGCCGGTGATGCGCATCACCTCTTTCCAGTGCCTGGAGCACACAAGCATAGTGAGACAAAAAAGACAGTGAAGCCATCTGAAAACAAGCAGACGTGAAAGGTAAAATACAAACAGAAGGAGAGATCATGCTTTAAAAACCAAATCAACAAGCAAATGAAGGCATTGCATGCCAAATCACAGGTAGAGCAGCAGCAATGGCAACAGCAGAGCGGTCATGCAATCTCAGTCCTGACAACAGCATTGCTGTAATAAGGTACAGTAGCTTGCAAGTGATTACACACATAGCCCAAAGCAAATGAGCATACCTGGGGCGCATGGCCTTAGAAGCCAGCTGCTGGAACAGAGGCAGCTCTTCAAGGAAGTCATCAATAACCTTCTTACAGTCTACAAAGGCTTGCCAGTCACGCAGGGCTTTGGGCAGCTTCTTGGCCTGATTCTGGAAGTTGTTGACCTGCTCTGTCATGGTGTCAATCTGCTCCACAACATCTACCCAAAATAGGTCACCAAAGCCACGGATGGTCGTGATGACTGTCACGTAAAGCCTGCACAGCAAGGTGACAATCTTGAAGGCGCTGCATTTGTCACAGACGGCAGAACAAACAGGTTTTTGCTCACGCAGTCAAATGTGCTTCTTGCCAGAACAAGTTGACAGCATTTGGGTGACAGTGATTGCAGTGATACAGCTGTGCTCAGCAGAAACTGAATGGACCATTGATGATTTGCTCTTAGCTGGCTGCAGACATGAATGGGTATGCTTACGTGTACAGTCTGTCCAGCATGGCAACCTCCTTCTCGGTCTTCTCCAGCTCTGGGTACTTGGTGACTGGAAGACCAAACAGCTCTTCCCCAGAGCTATAGTTGTCCCACTTGTGCTTGCGTACCTGCAGCATGGGTCAATAGTCATAAGCTGCTTGGCAGGTCCATTACCCTACAGGATACTGATAGCAAACATGACGCGATACGATGCTGACATGCTGGCACATGCTATCATCAGCACGCAGAGACAGCAACAGGAAGCATGTGAAGTAGGCTTTGCATCAAGCACTGGCCAGCTGTCATTGCTTGGACATCCAAAACTGTACCTCAAACATGAGCTGAAATTTCTTTAGGCGGTCCACAGCATCCATGGGGTCCAGGCCAGGCACCATAGGACCATTGGTCTCCCAGTCCTGCCTAAACTCCTGAGCATCCAGGACAAACAGCCGGACCTCCTTGATCAGCTCACGCTTGAAGCCAACCTGCACCAATGACCTGTCCTCAGCAATTGCAGACATAGAAGGATGTAGCAGGTGTGAAAGATTGCGACTGCCTCAAGCCCTGCCCATAGTCATTTCCTATAGCATATGCAGAAGCTGTCTGGGCTACTCTTCCACAAAGGCTAATGAAGAAAGGGCAATCTGAATGCACATCATTGCTGTCAGCAGGTTCGACAGAGGCAAAGCGACTGAGCCCAGCAAAAGGTGATGGAGGTGCACCTGGAGACGTGCAAGGTTGTCCGACACGTCTGTGGACAGCTTGCGCAGCCTCTTCCAGCTATAGCGCAGGTCGCCGACCATGTCTGTCTCTTCCTTGGGCACACGCACTTCATACCGCATGAGCAGGGAGTACATGTCCTCAATGGGGTTGATCAGGTTGTCAACATTGGCCTCCTTCTCACGGATCTGCAGTCAAATACATGACCATTTGGGCAATCAGGAGCAATGCCATGTATCGTTCTGTCGAGGTAGATGAAATGTGAAAACGTTTGCCTTGGCAGATGGCACACATGTGAACAGCTGAAACTGAACTCAGACTCCTTGACAGTGTTGAGAAGTCAAATGCTGATACACTCATGCAGTCATGCACGCTGATGTGACTATTGGCAGGCACATGTACACGTCAGGACAGCAGTCCAGCCAGCACTGTAACGCATAACAATCATAATAACTGTAACAATCAACAGAATTATGTAAATTATAGTAATTGTAATAACAATACTACTACTACTAGTGCTGTCAGTATGACATGTAACAATACTAATGATGCGGGCTTAGCTAACAGGCATCAGGTGCATGCAACAAAGCTCAGCGCCCTCCAGACAGGCTTGTTTTGACCATCGCAAGTTGCAGTGGTTCAACTGTAACACATGACACTAATCAAGAGACAACAGCGCCAAGCTATTATTACCTCCTTGAGTACGCCCATGATGAAGCGCACATCCTCCAAGTCCTCCACCTTGCGGTTGAGCTTGAGGGTGGTGTCGCGCATGTACGCATCGAAGGTCTTCAGCTCCTCGCTGCCTTGTTTGTGCAGATTTTTGGCATACTGAGCCTTCCATGAGGCAGCCTCGCTCTTCAGCGAATACTTCAGAGGCTGAGTCTCTAAGGCCAAGGAGCCTATGTTGTGCGTGGGCGCTACTTGACTGATCTCTTGCTCGATTGCCATGTACTTCTTCAGCTCTGACTCAAAATCCTGCAGTCAAACACAAGCATGTTACCCTACCTGCAGTTCAGCTGCAAGAAAATGGACATACATCATTCAACCGACATGCGCAAGGCTACGGCTGCCTGGCAATACAGGTGAAAGCCTGTCTTTGACCCTTTCCACTTGTAGCACTCAGTTACTCGGGCTGTGGACACCTGGGGGGGGGCTCATGAATGAAATGCATCAAGGTTGCTAAGACTGTATTAGCAGCAACAATGTATGGCGACTGCAAGACAACAGAAGACTAGTTACCTCAAGAGAAGGCGACGTGGACATGAAAGCGGCATACTCAGTAGCCAAATCCTTTTGCCACAGGAACTTGTACTTGTCAAAGCTGGAGATGTACTCCAGCACACTCTCCTTGGTGCCTTCAATGCTGCCAGTCAACAGCAGCACAACCTTGACAATCTCCTTGTCCCTGGCAATCATGTCGTAGTATGTTGCAGCACCAGCCTTGCCGCCCCACACTTGCAGCTGCTTGCCACAGCTCAAGATCTGCAAGGACAGCACCACGGTGAGCCGGGGCCAGCATCCCGATTGCCATTGCTAAAACCACATGATGGCCATTGTAGTGCAGCTAGCCACAATGCATGCATGTTTGCCTACCTTCTTGGCTGTGGCGTTGATGGCAGCCTGGATGTCATCAAGAGTGGGATTCATTGTCACTCGAGGTACAGTCAGCTCAACACTGACATCAAAGAAGGGTCGCTCAGCAGATGCAGCTCCAGCATTGCTGATGCCTGCAAGTCTCTTCTTCATAGCAGCAAAGCTGCTCTTGGTTGCACGCAAGATAGCCTGTAACAGCAGCACATCAGCTGAATCAGTTACACAGCTATGAGCATATGATCACTGCCATGCATTCCATCCTCTGCCATCACAGGAGCACAGCCACACAAACTTGCAGATGCAGCAGTGCTTGAGAACTTGGAAAAATGTACCCTGACTCAACAATAAGGTTGCATGCACACAATGTCATGCAAAGCGTCGCCTCGTTTCAGACAAACACATTTACAAGCTACAGGTCACAAGCAAGTTGTTGATCTGACCTGGTACATAGCATTGCTGTAGTGCCCACGGAAGGAACTGATGCTTTGCTCATCTAGCTGCACATCCAGGTTCTCCCGTGGATGTGTCTGTGCAAGCTCAATCAGATCCTCAATGGAGTGCTGCACCTCTACATTCCTGTGCCAATACTACAAAACTGAAGTCGACTCCTCACTGGGGTCTGCACAGAATATGAGTCACGGAAACACACTCCAGGACTATGTAGGCAGAGGTTACAAAGGAGGTTGGTCACTGAATACTGACACTAACCACTGCACAGTGCAGCACTCTTGCGCATAGATGAGCCTCCAAGCAAGACTACTGTCAGAAGTTGCTTACTTGACAGCCAACATCTCTGCCTGCTTCTTGACAAACTTAGCCTGGGTTGCCACAAAGTCCTCATAGGTGAAAGACCGGTCAACAGGCAGGTCAACCAGACGCATCTTGCTGATAGCCTGGAGGTTAGCCTCTACCCGGTTGTCCAGTAGGTCATTGATCTTATGCACCAGATCCTCCAATCGCTGCAGACCCTGCAGGTTCAACAGATAATCCTTGTCAAACCACTGAACAAACAAAACTGGGCTAAGATTCAATGCTTGCTGACTTGGCGCAAGAAGTGACAGCATCTCATTTAGACAGACTTTGGTTCCCACCTGTTTGATCAAGCAATACATGCAACTTGAAAAGCACTGCTGACTGCAGTCAGATGACAGTGACAAGTGCACTTGCCTGGTGGATGTGGTGCAGGTAGCCGTCAATGTTCATAGAAGCCCAGGTAAGAATCACAGCTCCAGGCTGGATTTTGTTGTCCACATCCTCTAGGTGAGGCCGCAGCAGGCTTCTAGTGACAGGAGGGACCAAGCCCAAGACACGCTCATGCTCCTAGGTCAATGGCAACAAAGTCAGCACAGTGACCTTTTTCACAGACTGGTGTGCAACATTACTTGCAGCAAAAGCTTGCCAGCACAAGGTAGCTGGCATTGACAACCCAGATAGTGCCAAGCACAGCAGAAGCTTGCTAATGGAAATTGCATAAGCAGTTGCATGAGCATGTGCTGCATGTGCTCAATCAACATTGCGCAGTGGTGCAACCCCACCACACAACCACACACACACAGCATTGTCCAACCATGATGTTGTTTGTGGTGTGTACCTTAAGAGCATAGGTGAGCTGATTGAAGTAGATCTTGAACTTTTCCTCCTGAGCCAAGACTTGACGGGCAGACTCAGGGACTGCAATGCCCATGCGCTGCAGATGCTTGGTCTCCCTGATCAGCTGCATCAGGGCCTTGTCAAAGTTGACCAGCAGCTGCCCTGCAGGGCAATGGATACAAATGGTGCTACAGAAAGCCCTGTTGCGCGTATCAATTGGGCGTCAAGCAAAACAGCAAAGCATAGCTGTGGCATGAGCAGGACCTCATTCGCATACGGAAGGTCTACATTAGAAAACTGCGTCAACAGAACTGGTTGGCAATGGTAGGATGCCATTTGCTGGGAACACACAACAAGCCACAGCATAGACTGCAAGCGAGCAGCAGAAGTTGACTTGCATTACCTGTGGTTGGATGCCTCACTATTACTGTAGACTGCAAGCCTGCCTTAGCACTCTCAATAGACCTGATCCAGGCCTGAGTCCACAGAGTCTCAAACTCAATCAGAGCCTTGGCCACTCTGTTGTAGGTGCGCACTATGCGCTTGGAGTCCTTGCTGGCCATGAGCGCCTTGTTCTCAGCAAACCTGCAAAGGAAGGGAAAGCCACATCACCTTCCTTGCAAGACGCTGCCACAGGCGTCAGTGGTCAAGTGACAGCCTTGCAACCAGTAAGTGTGTACAGAGGATGTGAGTAATGTCTTGAGGACACTGCGAATTGTGTGGAAATCACATTATTTTGCATGAGTCTTTGCATGAACTTAGTATGCAGTGGACTACTCCAGCAAGTTTCCAAGCACGACACACAGAAAACTGAAGCAAAGCCTACCTCTTCATGGGCATCTCAATGCGCCTCAGAAGCTGCCTAGCCCACATGATGTTGCCAGCCACAGGTGGAGCATTGCGCACAACAGGAGGCGCATGCTTGTGCTTCTCATACAGCTTCTGCACTGTTTCCAGATCCAGTCCATAGTTCTGGAAGATGACCACATACTTGGCTGCCAGATCAGCCTGCAGCACCAAATGCAAGCTCATGTGATGCTGCAGCGATAGCGTTGCAGCAATGGCATTGCAACAATGGCGTGGCATCTGCCCACAGACTGCTACTGAGACGTGCATTGTGTGAGAATGTGCTGCCACATTTGCAAAGGCACGAGTATGATAGACAGGATCACTGACAGAGAGTGCTTGTGTGTGTGTCCACAAGCACAGGCAGGTGAAGAGCTCTTTACTTGCCTTCAATGAGTCTCTGTGCAAAATTGCCTGGAACTGCCGGAGCAAGTTCAAGGCATGCTCTGTGGAGCTGATCTGCTCAAAGGAAACGTTGATGAAGGCTTGCAGGGACAGCTCCAGATCATGAATGTTGACGTTGAACTCAAGAAAGTCCCGGTCATACTGAGTTCTATAGAAGTCCAGCAGATCATACGGCTTCCGCTTGATGTCATCCACAATGTTGTAGAAGTTTTTTATCATCTGGTCCAACCCATCCAGGTGGGTGTACTGGGCCAGAGAGGAGAACTGGTGGATGGTATCAAACATGCTGATCAACTTCTTGCACCGCTTAGTGAAGAGGTCAAACTTGTGGAAGATCTTTGACTCATCAAAGTCAAAGGGGCTGGCTCCGGGCTGACCCTGCAAGAGAGGACAGCTTGTTGCACACTGCAACATAGCCTTGTGTACGACGTATAGACTCTTGGAAAATCTGCAGCTGTGAAGTCAGATTATAGACTGACACACTCAGCACAGCAGAAGCACATGAACGAACAGCATATTGATCCAGTCACCAAGCAACAGCAGCTTGTTGCAGTCAAGACATCAAGTCACAGCATTTAAGCCAGCAGAAGCATGGGGCAGGTGTCTGCTGGCAACAGGTTGCACATAAAACATCTGCTCACCTGCAGCTTGTCACGCTTGAGCCGGTACTGCTCTTGGTAAGCCTCATTGAGATGGACAGCTGCTGTAAGGTTTTCAAGGAGCACAAGCTTGTCCTGGTCCCACAGCTTGCCAGGCGCCAACACATGCTCCTTACAGTTCCTGACCATCTGATTGGTAACCTTTTGGAACAGGACTGTCATTCGCTCTGATGTGTTATAGTACCGTGCAATGGTGTGCATCATCTTGATGTTGTTGATGAGCGTAGGCAAGGAGTCCTGAATGGTGTGAGGAGTACCCATGTACATGGGTTCCAGACTCTTCTCCAAGGTGGCAAGGTACTTGACATTGTCCTTGGCCTCATTGGCAGCATCAGTGATCTACAGCAGGCATATGCAGGCAGTTGAGCGCAGCATGAACTGTTGTCTTGGCTGCTGAAGCAAGAAAATGTCATGAGATAAAGTTCTGAATTACACTCTGCTTCAGTGCAATACTGATATCGCACAGCAACAGATACAATTGCTCTGACAGTTGCTGCCTGATGTCAAGGCAGGGTCTAATGCCACCATACACTGCCACGAGAATCTCTGCAACCACTCCAGAGCAGTGTACCTTAATGTCAACTTCCTTCCAACGCTTGTACTGCTTGCTGCGGGCAGTGCTGCAGACACCCATCACAAGGCGGCACTCCTTGCTTTTCATTTGTTCAGTGACAGAGTTGAACTTGGCCATTCGCACACGCCAGAACTCAAGCTCGGTGTCTGGACCAGACTCGTCATTGAGAGGTGTGGCAGTGCCAGCCTCACTCTCTGCTAGCAAGGCATCAGTCTGCTTACACCACTCAGCAAGCACCTGCAGACACTTGTATATTGGTGCTCTGTATACTGTGTATGTGAATGGACATCTGTACAATCTGCAAGTTCATACATGTACTGTTGTTGTCAATTGCATTGCGTGCAAGCCTGCCCTCAGTCAAGCACGCTTCCTGGTTGCAGGTTGTGGACAGCAGTAATATAAATGCTGGGTACATGCAGAGTATTAGAAGCCTTACTTCATTGAAGTGCTGCAGAATTGCATCATCATTAGCAGCTCGACTGAAGGCTGCAGCTTTGAGCTCAATGCTATCAACATACTGCTGCTCTGGCTTTTGCAGCTCAATACCTCCATGAAGGCTGTTGGCTGCTTCAGTAAGCGAATTACTGAAGCGTGTGGCACCCTGCACAGCATAGGCCTCAGGTAGCTTTCAGGCTTGCATACTCTCATGTGCAAGCCTGAGACGCATGAGAGTATGTGTCTCTCATGTGTCACTTCTCAAAGCAAACAAGTCATCGCAGCGTTAGACTGTCCATACTATGATTGGATGATGCTAGCAAGCGGACCTGCAGAAACTGGTGAGTGTGCTCATTGTCACTCTTGCCCCAGTTTCCCTGCTCTCTGAAGACTGGCAGGTAAAGCTCTGACAGCAGAGTGCCATAGTTGTCTAGAGTCTCTTTGCTCAACTCTCCAGCGACAATGTCTTGCTCGCAAGTCTTGTCGCTAACTCCTTTGGGGTTAGATCTCAAAAAGTAGACCAGCTTGTTGAGAAGGGGCTCTCTCTGAAGGTCACACACAGGCTTAGTTGACACATAAGCTTTTAAAGCCTTCACAAGCCAGAAAGTCGCAAAAGCTATTGATACACGTCATTCACACCTGGATTTTTGACAGATACAGTTGTGGCTCACTGCTCGTGGCACCTTGAGGGACCTGTGGAGGCAAAACCATCAAGAGAGGCCTCAGAAAGCCAGCAGAAAGCTTAAGTGATCAGCACTTGCCTGGTATAGCCACGTGAGAGCAGGAGGGCCGTCGGCTTCAAAGAAGGTGTTGACTTCTTGCTTCCGCTTCCTGCAGAACATAAGGTAGTGAGCAACCCCTGACGTCGCGGGATCGAGATGGTCGCATCACAAGCAGCACTCACAGCAACGCCTTCTCAACCTCCGCGCTGTTGATGTCGTACGCTTCCGCCAACTGCACGTAGAAAGACAGAACATCAGTCACAAGACCTTTTCGCAGATTGCTCGGTGCACTTACAGGCACAAGACCAGGAAACTGCCAGGCTGGCTACAGGTGTCAAACTCATAGCATACGACTACAGAAATCCAACTTGCCTTGCCGACAAGCCACTTGTGCCGTGCGTCCATACTTTGAAGGTTTTGATGACTTTGTCAGTGCCGTCTGATAAAATGTGAGACTCGCTTGTTTCAGCGTCGAAAAGAGCCAGCACAACGATCACTCAACCTTTTGGGACAACACCATCTGATCAGAGACAACGCGAGGTCACAGCACGGGTGAAAGTCCGTGCTGACTTGCTTGACTTTTGCCTGGCCCTGCCTCTTGAACAGTAAATTGCATCGAGTAATAGAAGAAGAAGAGCTGCCACCTGAAGGCAGTTCACCATTGTCGAAAGGGCGAACCTCACTGCATGCCTGTACATGCCCTGCACTCGGATCGCATGAACCGCAGCACTGCTATATATGTATTTGCCTGACTGGCTGACATGCACATCACCTGTGTGAGGTGGCAAAATTTGCAATTGCCTTGAACATCAGATGATTGTATGCACTCGCCACTGATCTCTCTGCTGCAGTGAATGAGCCCTGCCAGGTACCCGGGGCTGCAGACCCACATGCAAATTATATTGAGTGACACAGGCCGGGTACGCACAACACATGTTGTTATGCATGCCCTTCAGTTCGAAGTGGCATTCGTTGCCTACACAAGCTGATCGATGAGTGCATGATTCTGAGGTTCCCTCAGAGTCCTTGAGCCAGCTCCTGAGCCAGCTCTTGAGTGTCCAATTGAACAGGCTCTTGCGCATCGATGCACCAAACGGGGACCGTCGCATTGCCCTCTGTCAGTGCATTATGCGATGCAACGATAAATTAGCTAGAAATCAGCTCGCTCCACAGCCTACAGCATGTTTTCCTGTGCTGCGTCCCTTCTTCTGTGAGCTATGATAGCGGGGTAAACGTGAACAGTTGTTCCCTCGCACGCTCCAACGTGGCAACATGACCTATCAGAAAGCTTCTCAGGATCACGTTGTGTATTGTTTTGACGTACTCATCCACAGCTACGGCCGTTCAGGCACAGCACCAGCTGTGCTGTTTGCACAGGCCCACTGGTAAGAACTGCTGCTTGGCTTTGATGTCCTTGTTGACCGCCGTCTGCTTGGTTCGCAATCGACTCTTGTGTCGCGCATTTGCAGCCCGCTGTTTGTGACTTGGAGCAAAGTGTCCCGTTTTGGTGACTACCGCTTACGTGGCTGCATCGGGACTTTGCAGCCAAGGCACCTGCACACAGCTTTGCGCGAATACGCACTGACCAGGTATACTTGATTCTGCATGTGCCCGCCAAAGCTATGTTGTAAGTTCCCAACACTAAATCACTGTATGTCGGCCATGATTGTATACCTGTAACTTGACCTAAAGAGGCTCACTGTGTTGACCCTGTGTTGCAGTGCTCTCAGAGACAAGAGGTTTCCTCCAATTGCCGAAAATGAATTGTCACAACTGAGCTGTACTGTATCATTTCTGCACACCTTTGAGAAAGCAGCTGGCTGGCAGGACTGGGAGATTGGCACTCATGGGTTGATTATAGAGTTCTCAGACCCTCACACACGTGAGCAACGCAGTGCCACGTACCTTCCAGAGATTGCAGCTGCAGAGGGTTGGACAAAACAGGGCACCATTGATTCTTTGGTATGCAAGGCTGGATTCAATGGACATGTCAGCCATAGGTTGAGGGAAGGTTTGACAGTAACAAAGTATCAAAGCACAGCATACATGATGACACACACAGAATATCTTGCAGCTAACACTGTGCCAGTTGATTCAATGCCAGCTGTTGGCAAGGTGGCAGCTATAGCTGTCCAAGCATAGCATGGGTCTGCATTTGTTGCATGTGTCAGCAATGACCTGAGTTTGCAGATTGAGCTGCAGAATGTCTCCTGCAAGTATGTGTAATTGGCAGTCTGGCAGTGTGACAACTGGCAAGCACTGTCGTCAATGACACTTGATGTACATTATGAGTGTAGCTTTAACAGGTATAGACACTTTTTGTGCTGGGAACGTAACATTTATTTTGTCGTTTGCATGATGGCCCTTCTGCTTAGATCAGCTTTGCGTGAAAAACAGTACTTGGTTCCAGGAAAGCCAGTTCTGTAGCTAGGCAATTCAGCTGCACTGCTATTGTTTGTCAATATATTGTCGTCCTCTCTTTACAGCTTTCAGCGTACCAGCTAATGTGGGTACCGCATAAATATATCGTGTCACATGTCAATATGTCACATCCCTGTGTATCTGGTGTCATGCTTTTGAATGCAAAGCCCTGTCCCGCTTTTTGTGCAAATGTGACACAGCTGGTGACTATGCATGCTTGCTGCTTACGTGTTTTCAGCATGAGTTGCCTGAGACAAAGCTGCAACAACGTTTCCTGGACAGATCGGATCTCAGATACAGGTTCCCAAGGATGCACTCATTTGCAGAGCCTGGTAAAATGCTTGGATCATGGAACAGTGCAGGTATAGTATGTAGTCAAGCAAGGTTGTGTTGGGCTGTTTGATGCATTGAATTGCATCTGAGAGGCTGTATGTATAGTCATAGCAAAAAAAGTGCTGACTTGAAAGCTGCTGAAAAATATTCGTAAGCAAACCGCTCAAGGCTGACAGTCCTGACAGCCGGCCACGAGCGCAAGCTTGCTTGAGCACAACTTACATAGAGCTGAGATTGAAGGTTGTCAATGACTAGACTTATCACAGCCGAGTGCTGCATGCACATGTGTAAATGGCACTACTAAGCAATGCTGCTCCTGCACAATGAGAGGGACTGATGACCTCCCAGGTACATTTGCAACAGCTTGATGTGCATGGGTTGCCCATGGAAGGCACGCTGCGCACAAAGAACGCATCAGACAGACAAACTCACAATGCTGGAGTGATCAACAAGGTGTCAAAGAGTCTGCTACTAATGCCATAGCCAGCATCATGGTTCCTGTAGTGATGACTCATGTGAGCCTTCTTCAGGCCCCTGAGCACACCATTTCTTGAAGAGCTATGGTGTAGATGGTAATGCGTGCAGTCATATGCTATATATCCTAGCAGCATGCCGGTGCTGAGAGTCATTGCTGGCTCCTGCAACACGTCACACCAGGCTTTGTTGTCAATTACAGATCCATGCATGCTCAGGCACACAAAGTGCACAAGGACAGAGGATCTTCAGAGATCATCAACGCGCAGCTTTCACTGTTGTCATGCAACCCTGAACACAGAGTAGCCATGACAACAGGAGAGTACAAATTAGTGGGCAACTCACCTTTGGCAGCAGTTTGTGCATAGCAAAGAAAACTCCTGCTATGATGGGGGCCGCAGGGACTGGTGGAAATACCAGTCTTAGGCTGTCCAATGGCCACTTATGATGACAACCGTGGAAAGTAAAGTGTAGTGTGATGCCCCAGTAGCTGGTTGGTTGGATGTGGAACAGGAATCTGTGTATGCAATACTCTGTAAACTGCCAAAGAACCACACCGCATACCAGCAGTAGGCCTGTGATAAACCTTGGTTCTGTGTGGTGCAAGTGGATATAATAAAGGCAGGCTACAGATACAGTACCCCATATGATAGGAACATACCACCTGCGTGCAATGCTTGTGTTATCATCAGAATGCTACTCATGTTGTCAAATTTGCAGTAGATTTGAGCAGAATTGCAGGTCCTTTACCATGAGGTCTTGCTGATGCCTTCCAACAAATTGCTGCGAAAAAAGCGCGGTGCACCCAATCGAGGGCTGTACACCCACTGATGGTATTGCTGAGGGGTTAAGTTGCCAACCTGCAGATCAGGCAAAGCTTGTCACATCAACAGATAGAAGCCAGCCACAAGCTGTACTTCTCAGGGGCTGGTCGCTCCTTGAACGTACCTGAAACAACATTGGCTCTTGATGCTCGAATGGCGAGCCACTTACAGACGCTCCCTCGAGATCAGCTGGCATGCTGTTTTGCAAACGATATATGGTACTGTATATGCTGTTTTGTATCTATGATCCAGCCAGCACAAATACGGCGTATTTCTTTGGGCCTTTCCTGGGCAAAAACCTATGGCCGGCACAATCAGACAGCGTAGTGCTTCAGCATACGTCCGACCTGCAGCTGGTCAATGCTGGTGCATGACCGTGTGCCAAAGACGAGCGGTCACATGCGCCGCGCTGTCTGCATCGGAACGTATTTAATCTTGATTGCAATGAACTTATACGCGCTTGTCTGCCCCCTGCTGAAGCGCTACAAGCAAAGTCAAGATATGTTCTGAGCTCGATGCCATCTTTCGGCTCGTGATGACAGACTCATTCAATCAATCAATCAAATCAACCAACATTTCCTATCTTTAGGACTCGTGAGAGCAGTCAATCATTATGACTAAGAACTCTGAATGTGACATGAAACAAATTATATTCAATGCTGTTTTGCCCCTCAGAAATTTTTGTAGACAAAGTCTACATGCATCTAAGCAAAGAAGAAGATGATTCCCAAGTCGGTGGAAGTTGAACAATTAGTGCAATAATTATTATAACAGGAAAAATTGCCTTCACGAGTAACGAGCCAGTCCCCAAAAACCTGCCACAAAGCTCTCAACACAGGACTTCATGATATATCTGCAGAACACTGCAGGTCACAGATGACCATATTGCTAGCTACAGAATGAGCACCCGTTTCCAGCTATTTGTAGTTCATCGAAGTCAATGTCTGAAGGACTGCAGTTCCAAGGCTCTACTGTCCAAAGCACTGCTATACAACGCACAGACGTGTCTCACACAGGAAGGACATTACACACAGTCAGCGCCTTTAATTCAGGCCAAACAAGAAAGCTTGACCTCAGCAAGTGGATTGGCTCAAAACATTGTGCGTTGCTGGGCTGTGTGCTCTCAAACTGCTTGCAGGCATCAGCAACACCTAGTACTTCAAAAGCAGCTTCAGGAACACATGTCCACGAGAGATTCAGCTCTTCCAACAGAGGCCACTCACTCTTGACCAGGTATGCAACAGCCTCTACATTCAGCTGATTGTCAAAGAGATGCAAGCCCTTCATGTTTGGCCAACACCCTCGAGCTAGGTACATTGCAGCCAATGCATTCAGATTTGTGTCATCAATGTTCAGCCACTGCAGTGCTGGCAAGTGGCAGCTGCTCAATGACCGGACACCTGACCAGCACAGCAGATTAATGCTGAGGTCTAAACTGTCTAGTCTTGAAAAGCGAGCCTTATTCAAGCATTCCAATGCTGCTGCCTCTATTTTGCAATCTGTCAAGCTAAGATTACAGAGGTGTGGGCACGTAGTGACCCGTGACTGGATCATGTCTGCACAAAGGCTGCACTGAATCATTGTAGCAAGTTGCAGGTTGGATGAGGAATCACCCCAGAGCCAACAGACAGTAGGTGCATTGCCATGTTGGCCATGACAAATCATGCTCTCCGGACATGGCCATTTGCCCATGTACAGGTGCTTCAAAGGGTCCATACGTACTGATTTTGAGTACTGATACATGCACATGAGTCGTGCCTTGGCTTCCCATTTTGTGGCAAAGCGGGCCAGCGCACTGCCATGAGCCTTGGTGTCCATGTCTGGTGAGCTCTGATGGCTGGCGTTGACTATCAGTGCTACACTTTGCCTGACAGCTGACCTCCAATTTGTGGGATCATCTGGAGACTGTTCAAAATGTAAGCGCACAATGGTCGACCATCCCCTGTCTGACAAATGTGACTTGGCATAGTTGCCAATCTGGTGCTCATCAAGGGTGACTGTGGTGCTGATTATAACCATCACCAGGCTTGGCCACTTGTCTGCACACAGCATGGCTGTGTCCTGAGCGTTTGTCATTTGGATGTTAGTGACACTGCTACGGAAGTCTTGGCGGAGCTGTGTGCAGGTTGCTGTCAGGGCTTTGACACCCTCTGGAATCAACAACTCCAAGAAGCTTGGTGCTTGCTGCACCACATCGAAGATAGTGACTGCAGGAAAATTGAGCTGTGCACCTTTACAATCTGGCTGTCCTGCCACCTGCTGTGCATTGCAGTCTTGCATGTTTCCCACCTGCACAGCAGTACGCTACGGTTCCTGTACAACATTTGAAGCACAGTTGAACAAATATATATATACATACATATATATATATAATTTGTTGAGCATCGACTCTGCGGCACACGCTGAGCTAGCAGTTTTGGTGATGCTGCACTAAAAAGCGTGAGAATGCTTGGCTGCTTTCAACTCACCAGATTGCGCCTCACTGCAGTGTTCTCCTGCTCTTATCTCAGTAGGGTCCTGCAACTCCTCTCGAGCCACTGGCCTTGTTGATTCTGGAACATCAAAATTTAGAGAACGTCGGGGCCAGCATTGACCGTGAGGTGACCATGATGTGAGATGAGCTGCTCGCGATTCGCTCGTAGACAAGCGTTAGACCATAACTGGATCAGCGGATGCGAACTGTTCTGGCGCTTCAGAATATGCAGCGTTGGACAACAGCCTAGCCTAGCCAGCTTGCTGACCGCACCAAACCTAGACCGGTACGATTGATGTTCAGCTCACTGGTACATAGGCACAACTTCCTGAAGTTTTCCAAGGACTTCAGGCAAGCAGGATTCAGGCTTGATGATGATCTCACCAGATCACAACAAGCTGAGCGAAAAAGTCTGAGCCTGGATTTCCAGAGTCTCAAAACCAAAGGATACCAGCCTTACTTTCGAAGCTCGCTTCTGCAGTACTACAGCGACAACAAGAGCCGCACATGTGTGAAGGGAAAAGCAGACAGAATTCCAGCAGTTGCATGAATTGTCAGCTGTCACAAATGAGCCATACTATGATATGACATATGCATGTGGGCTGCAGACCTCCTGCAGAGTTCTCTTGTCTGTACATAAATCTGTGTATTACGACTTCCATGTCGACATATTGACCATACCCGTGGTATCTGATACCTAATCACATGCTAAGATTCTTATTTGTTGCATATTCATGTAATTCCCAAGCATGGTGACAATTCCCCAACAGTTTCCTGTTGATGATTTTGTTTGTCTATGTTACCTTTTTGTCTGTTTCGTTTTCTGATGACAGATTGCAATTTAGCCAAATGGGCTAGCTGGCCCCAACGACCGTAAAATGCCTGACTGACTTTCGGTTTGGGGTCAGACGCACCCTGCGCACCGCAGCCGCATCCAACGTATCCACCCGAATCCGCCAGACGTATATACAACGCACCCAAAACAACACGCGTACCGCCCCAATCATGTTGAGTTGTGCTAAGCACTTGGATTGATTCAGTCAAGTCATTCATGAAGTGATTAGTCATAGTTGGGTCATGTGTCTCTATTATGGATAGTTTCGTATACCAGCGTCCCGCCGTCAGCTATTCAGGCTGATGTACAGAGTCCAGCGGACTTATAACAGAGTGATAGCAGCAACAACAGAGTGTGAAACAGTCTTGTAATGATTCTGTCCGGTTACACTAGACCGCCGTGACGTCCTTGCTTCAATAATGTCATGATGAGCATTTCTAACAAGTAACCAAAATCTGTTTGTGTGTGTCTCAGTAAGCTTTATGCATAAAGCTCATATGTGCCTTATTGAACATCTCCTGTTCAAGTCGCATAGACAAGGTAGCTCTATAAAGATCTGTCACTGGCATGAAAAGCGCAGCAAGAGTCACGTAGTAAAGTGCTTGAGCAAATGCAAGGTCAGGTGCAAAGTACTTGCAGAAATCACTGTCAAATAATCAGAGATCAGAAACGTTCGGTGCCCTATTACAGCTTACTTTTCCTCAAGCTTCAGACATACTATCACTCAGCTCTGGCAATTGCAGATTAATGCTGAACTTCAGCCGGGAATCAGAGCTGCAAAACTGACATGGCTGAGCCAATTGATCGGAGAAGCAGTCACGTTTAGGCTCCGTCGGCAGTGTTGCGCAGGCAGGGCTCCGGCAAAAATCCAGCTGACGGCATCATGCATTAGGTCTCAACAGGAAAGCTCCGGCCTTTGATGGCCTCGGCAAGCATACCTGTAACGCACATGCCAGGACAGATGCTGAATTGATGATGTGTTTCCTCTGCGCTGCCATGGAAGAAATCTCAGCCTCTGTTGTCTCGATCAGCACTGCGAGATCAAGCAGCTAACGCAGTCAGTCGATATCCATAACGTATGCGCCACCGGTGCAGCTTGCTGCTACAGACAAGAAAAGGCTTCTTCGTGGTTGTGCGTCAGGGCGAACGAAGGGAATTGCAACATGCCTGGCAGAAGCAGTCAGTCTGAAGTGGAACAAGCAGTCAGGCAACTTGTAGCTGCACATTCAAAAAAGATCGAGCCTCTTATCGACTTCCAATATTTGTGTTTGTTGCAAGACCATGTGCAGGTAAGCAGGCACAGGCACTCTTGCATAGCTACAGCCGGAGCTTCTGTGCCTTCACTGTCTTGCTGCAAAGCACAGACACGACTTGCATGATTTTATTGCAGCTCAGCAAAGCTCTCTTCAATACAGACAGTAGCAGTCTGTGCAACTACCACATTTGCATCACGGTCGAGCCCTATCTGCCTGTATCACTGCATGTGCTGCTACTCTGCAAATGTTGCTGGACATGCTTCTTTGGCTGACTGTGCAGGCCCTGGCTACTCATT
>JAABUP010002323.1_pt1 | contig 37178 bp, 43 predicted proteins | sample 5559201 | NCBI WGS metagenome assembly JAABUP01 (sample SAMN10711887, study PRJNA513373) | rock metagenome | isolation source: Antarctica rocks | place: Antarctica
TCGCCGAAATCCGCGAATCCGTCTCCTTCCTCACCGAAGACCCCGGCTCCATAACCATCGCCCTCGACCCCTCCTCCTCCGCCTCCGAAGACGACGAAAACCCTACCAGAGCCCCGGCTCGAAACCCCCGCCGCACACCCGCCAACCCCATCATCGACCGCCTCTCCCTCAAACGCGCAGATTCCTCCTCCACCTCCTCCACCGCCTCCCGTCTCGCTTTCCACGATCCAACCGCCAACCCCGCGATCGGCGGCTTCAAAGTCCCGTCCTTGCTCCGCCGCGCGACGACGTCGCAGCTTGGTGCTAATGGGGCGGATGCGAATGGTATTAGTACTGTGAGTGAGGCGGCGGCGACGGAGAGGGCGGCTGGTGGGGAGAAGGGGGAGTTTGTGAGGAGGGGGGGGAGGAAGGGGTGTAGTGTTAATTTTCTGAGGAGGGAGGGTGAGAAGAGGGGGGTGGTGGAGGGGGTGGAGAGGAGGAGGAGGGAGGAGAGGGAGAGGGTGGGGAGGGAGAGGGGGGGTGGGTTGGGGGGGTTGGCGGTGGGGAGGTTTGAGTGAGTGGGTGGGTTGGTTGGGGGGGTGGGGCTGGGTGAGAAGGAGAGAATTGGTTGTGATTGTTTATTGTTTGGATTGATTGAATCGCTTGCAGAGATGGTAGAAAGCCTCCTTACTTTGGCAAGCAAACACCGTAGTATGAGTATCCATTCGAAGATGAATGATCCGCCTTTTGAAAATAGAATTGAGACAGATAGTGCTCAACTTTGATCTTTCATAATTCAGACATGCAATGCAGCGTTGTAGGAATTTCAATCCAAAGGTGTGTCTAAACGAGCTGATGTTTAATTATTGGCAGTGAAACATCCGATGAATGAGAAGGTGTGAGATCAATAGCTTACCCATTTCTTCATACATCAAAGTTCAGCAACGAGATCTTTCGAATCTCGTTTTCTCGCAGTCGTCCTGTCGCGAATGTGATACCGTTCTCGACGGGACAGACTGCCTGCTGTTCAAAGCCAGACCATCGCGATACCAAGGACTCAAGCTTTCCAACCTCTTCGAAACGGTATCTCAGCCATCTAAAACTCTCCACTCAACCCCAATCCTCCACACCTCACCCTGAACCTCCACCTCCCAACTCGGCTCCCTCACCCCAACCAAACATCCCACTCTCACCTCCCCATCACCCCTCCCCTTCCCGATAAGAATCCACCCCTTTCCCTCCCTTCTCTCCCTCACAAGCACCATTCCCACGCCCAAATTCCCAGCTTTGCATTCCCCAACTCGAAATCTCACATCCCATTCCACTTCCTGCCCTCCTCCTCTCCGCCCATAGCCAACTTGCGCGGTCTCGATTATCCAGTCCCGAACTGTGGATGCGAGACCGCCAGGAAGGTATTTTTGACCGCGGCGGTGGGGCGAGAAGAGGAATGCGGGGGCTTCGAGGAGTGGAGGGGTGGGCGAGCGGGGGGGGAGGATTACAGGGGGGCGGGATGGGATGGTGGGGGTTGTGGTTGTGGGGGTGGGGGTGGGGGTGGGGAGGACGAAGCGGGGAGGGTGGTGGGCTGTGGGGGTTTGGTGGATGGCGGGTTGTGGTGGTGGAGGTTTGTCGTGCTCTATGGTTGGGTGTGGAGGCGTGCTGGGTGGTGAAGGGGAGGGGGAGGAAGATATTGTTATGGCTTCTTGGTTGGGGTTTGGACGACGGCGCTTGCGTGTTGGTTGTGCCGGCAGGACGAAATCGAAGGGCTCGGCTTCATCGTGTGTTCCTTCATCTTCACAATCAAAGCCAATTTCTTCAATGTCCTCCTTCTTGCCAGCAATTGGAATAGGTATATGTGGACGGCGCGAGAGGGGCGAGGAGTATTGTGTTGCTGGCGTGCCAGTCTCCCTCGTAGGCCTCTGCGATGAGCTGAAGCTGAATCGTGGCGTTGAGGCGAATTGGGAGGATGACGGTTGAACCTGGGGCTGCTGCTGAAAACGGAGGGAAGAGGATGGTTTGGGAGTGGGATTGGTGGGCTTGTTTGTGATGAAGCGGTGGGGAGATGGGGTCTATTTTTTTGTTTGAGCATGCTAGCATTACGAAAGATATTGAGACTCACAATGGGAGGAGGCGCCATGGCCCTTCATTGAGTGCTGTTCACATCCTGAGGTAGTGAGGAGGAGACATGCTTGGGTGGAAGGAGCTACCTTGATAGACTTTAGATAGCGGCGCTAGCGCCAGGCGCTTGTTGACATTTCCAGTCTTGCTAATATCAAGCTCCGACTTGGTTCAATTCAAATCTACACTCTTGCAGACATATGAACAAAATGGTCCACCCTCAGATTGACAATTCTTTCAGACTCTAGGCCTTCGCATTTCTTGTCAATCAATGATACAGAGGTCGAACCCAGTCATCCCCTTTGCAACCGGAGGTTGAAGTCACATTCATTTCAGTCCGGATTTGATTGCGTTTAGTACAAGGCCGATCTTTGATTTCGTTGCGTCCATACCCCTGTCATATGAGACCATAATTCATGTCTGACAAGAGAATTTCGCTACCCTTTTGTACTTTGGTGTAATCTACATAACCATCGAAGTAAACACCCCTTTATATTTCGTTGACGAATTTGCGAGACTAAATCATGGACAGTAAACACCATGTCTTCAGAATCATTCCTCCAGCTTCCTCGAGAAATTCGTGACAGGGTTTATGACTTCGTCTTCCCCGGAGAGGCAGTCTTGCCTGTGACGATATCTAGAAAGCGCAGATTTCTCAAGCCTGGTCCTCCATGTTGGAAGGACTTCTCCAACGCTGAGGAAAAGACGCCAGACGAGATCCTTGCATTGTTCTACGTCAACCACCAAATCTCAGCAGAAGCCAAAGCCTGTTTTTATGGTAGACACACAATCAAAGGGCAACCTTCCGACCTTCTATGCTTCATCCAAGGCATCGGACTTTGTCGCGATCTGATCAGAAACATCGAAATCCATGAGGCTTGCGTTTTCCGAGAGTTTACTTACCGGCGCTTAATGCCCCAGCTTTTGGGCAAGCTGTCAACATTACCGCATTTACGATCTGTCATGGTCAGAATGTCAGAGACAGACTTCCAATCAGCGCAGTCCCGAATCACGGAATTCGGTTTCGGTCAACTAGACCAACAAGTGGAGATTACCATACACAGCTTTTACATGCGACACATCTTTTTTGACGACGGCGGCGCTCTTAAGCATCACAGCACGAGTTATGTGACGGTCATTACTTGGACTCAGGCAAAAGGCAGCTTGGAATGGAAAGAGGTGAGACGGGAAAAACCGTTAGATGGATGAGTCTACACGAAGGCCCTGAGCTTCGCTACAATTGCAGCTCTATAGCAGTCCTTTCAGACAACCAAGATCGCTTTCCGATGCTGAAAGTAATCCAGCCTGCGAGCAATGCTTCGCATGCGCAGCGATCCGTCATCAGGGCTTTTTAAATTGAAACATAGGTACTGAGGCATGCGAATACGTTACACAAATGAAATGGACTGACGTAAATCGGTGTAAGATACGATGTCTCATGAATTACATAGGCAACTTTAGCATGTTAACACTATCCAGACCGTGTCATTTATTTTACCTTTGCCCTACCTCTGCTTCTTGTCCCACATACGATAGCATCAGACTCAATATTCAACACCTATACCTCCACGTTCATCACTGTAATCAAGACTACTTCCCGCCTTACATTTTAACAAGCTATAATCTCAGCTTCAGCGCTCGAACCTCTCTTTTAACCTCATCGCACTCTCGAGGTCGATATTAGATCCTCTCATATCAGTCAGCAGGCAAGCCACGACTCTCTTCGCGGATTGTAAGTCACTGTTCCTCTGCACCTAGCGATCATCCATTGGATAAAGGCTGACTGAGGATACACCTTAGAGGTACGAAGAGCAAAACTCCCAGCCTGAACGTCAGTGGTTTGCCACTACAGCTTGGGACCATTGCAGGCTCAGCGTACACTGATTCCTAAATACACTTGTAACCAGACGAATGACTGACGTTCCGAGCAAGAAAGTCATGACTTCTCAATTCCTAACAGTTCTTCCTCCGGAGATTCGCAATTACATCTACGAGCTTGTCTTCAGATGCAGTTTTATGGCCAGAATGGAAAGTCGTTACCTATTCATTGAGCCGTCTACCGGCTCTGAGGGTAGCTTCTATGAAATAGTCTATCGAGGTCGAGTCCTAGCTTTGCTCTTGGTCAATCATCAAGTCTCGCAGGAGGCCTGCGCTTGTTTCTACCCAAAGACAGAGTTTGCAGGGGAAGCTCTAGCGCTAAAGCAGTTCCTCATAGGCATCGGCACCTATCGCAGAAACATGATTAGGACCCTGCATCTCCACATCGACCTCTACTACTATGGTTTTGACGATGTTCTCCGTCTGTTGCTTACCATGCAAGGACTCTGGACACTCATGGTCAGGATCAGCGGATTCAGAGTTGCCGATCAACTGCAAAATCTTATTGACAGAGGTATTCTGATGCTTACAGGAAAATTTGATGTTCGTGTCTATGCTTGGAGTTCCCTGGCTTACGAGTCAGTAACTCAAAGTGAGCAAGGGTTCGATATCTGGACACGTAAAGTCGTTTGGTCCAACGCAAAGGGCGATTCGGAATGGAAGGTACATGGCACAGATTAAAGACCTATCGAGGCAGATTGCGCTAGAAACTAGACTGGATCCCAGAGATTGGGTCAAAGGAGATGTACAAGGACCTTCATCGACACGGACGTTCACAAGGTCCTCGACGGCGGTCCTCTTGATCTTCTCGAAAAGTCTTCTCATTCTTTGATTAGCATGCGTGCTTGTGCTGGCGAACAGGTTCAAAGCTTCCCGGTTGAGGGATAATTAATGACTATAGGCCTGGTTTCGGACTGGATGTGCTCCAGGTGCTTGCGACCCATTTTCCATCGTAGCAACGGCGAACCTACAAGTATACAATCGAATCAAATGGGGGACCGTCATGTGTTGAATACAATGGAACTTTAGCGACTACCAATTCCCTGCAATATCTCTTGAAAGAAAAATATTTGCCTCATTCTCGAACATGCCTGCCAAAGATTTACATCCACCATCTCCTTTGCCCTCCTCAAAAAGTGGAACCCAGTCCCTACAGCGCAATTGGGAAAAATCGCGCTATTGCCCTGGTGAATCAGAGTGGAGCCTTGTTCCCCACCGCACAACCGTTGAGAAGTATAAATCGGCTTATGATTAGCTCTGTTTGAGAAACCTACTACCATGAGAGTCCACGTTCAATCGCACTCTTCTTGTCCCTGACTCGATTCGCACATTTCGCACTCTTTTATGGTAGGGATTGATATATATGGGGTTTCCTCCTGTTTGACTCGATTTCCACAATGCACATTTCTCTGAAATGCACATCATGATTAACCATGTCTTCACACCTTAATCTTGCGATTGCTCGAACCATCGACTTCCATGCCCTTCGCTACACAGATCCCTCAACTCAAAAACCTTCTCAGTGCAAAAATCTTCCCACACGATGTGCCCCAATGGCCACCCCCTCTCCACCATCGCCTTCATAGCCCACGCCTTCGGCGTCCAACCCGAGATCGACTCCATTCTCACCACACACAGCCAGGACCCCCCGTCCGAAGAAGAAATAAACGAAGAGCCTCCTTTCCAAACCAGCAACGAGCTCTTCCAAGAATGGAGTCGTCGGATGCCGCTGCATGCGCACCGTGTCGGTCCCACGAGACAGAATCTTGCTGATATGGCGGCGTTGGGGAGGTTGGTTTTCGGGATTGTGGCGAAGGAGCATGCAAGGGTGTGTAAGAGGGAGGCGAGGATTAGGAGGAAGTGTGCGCGTTATGAGGAGGGGATGATGGAGGAGTGGTGGGAGGACAAGGAGTGGGATGATGTACGTTATGTTCGAAGGGGTCGAGATGGGGATGAGGGAAATGACGCCGTCTCTAATGAAAGCGAAGAGAGGCAAACACCCACCGTATCTCAAGCAATACGCCGACAGCACAGCCCGGACCGTCCGACAATCGAGAGCCTCCAGGAACGCGTCCGAGAATTAAAGGAACAATACGCTCGCATCCAGCAGCTCCTTGACGAGTACTCGCAATCGCTCAACGAGCTAGACCGTGAACACATGGAGGGCATCGAGCGCCAAAGACAAGAGTGGTCGGTCCTTCAGGAACGACGCAGGATCGAGGAGGATGAGGGGCGCGATTATATTGAGCGGTCAGATATGTTAGAGGGATATTCGCATGAAGGGCCAGATGATTTATTTAGACACTGGCCTGATGAACAAGGTTCTGAAAGTCCTGTTGTGGAAAGGGTGACTGATTTGGATTGGATCGACGCCAGGGTTCGGGAAGCGGTGTTGGGTAGTGAGTATAGCGCGGAGATTAAGGGGGTGATCGAGACGTTGAGGGGTGAACAGGAGAGGTGGGATAGGGCGGTGCTACTTGGAGCGCCGGGTAGAGAGGAGAGGGCGGATAGGGCGGAGTTGATTGAAGCGCCGAAAGAGGAAGAGGAGGAAGGGAAGGGGGGAGAGAAGGATGAGAGGCTTGACCAGCAGAGGGCTGAGAGGATGCGGAAGAGGATGGAGGCGTTAGGGATGAGTCCGTTGTCTGCGGTGGGGTTCATTGAGAGGCCGAGAGACGAAGGGGAGAGGAGGGATAGGCCGGTGGTAATTGAAGCGCCAAAGGAGGAAGAGAAAGATTGGAATGGAGGAGAGAAGGACGAGGGGCTTAACCCGCAGAGAGCCGAGAGGATTCGGAAGAGGATGGAGGCGCTAGGGATGAGTCCGTTGTCTGCTGTGGGCAGATGATGAGTATTTTCAACGGCGACGGTGTTGAATTGCCCGATTTATTGCCAGGATGGTATCAAAAGTCTGAGATGTGTATTTTTTGAACAGATTTGTGCATGGGAGTAGGGAATGTGAATTGCATTTACCATGATTGCTAGGCATACTCCAGTGTTTAAGGAACACACCGATTTGAAGAATATATATCAAAATAGTACAAACCTACCATCGATAGACGGGTCCAATGGCCTAGTGGTAACCTTGCGCATCAATCGTAATTGACCAAGACAATAACCCTGCTGCATCACTTTAGTGTGACCTGGGGTTAGCGTCTAGCTGTATCAATGGTGATTGGTCGACGTTAATACCACTATCCTTGGCCTAATCCTGGGGTTCCGGGTTCGATTCTGGGTTGAGGCTTTCGAGTTTCGACCTGGGGATGAGTAGGGCTGTTGAAAAATTACGGTTCCGAACATCTTTTTGTTTTCTGAAGCTGTTATGGCTTTTAATTTTGACTACCATTCAGACTCTTTCTTTCTATGAGCTTTATTCTACTCTTATTGCAATGTATTTTACTCTTGTATTTAGTCTCTATTGGTTGGGTGTTGGAAAGTCTCCTCGAGATACTTTTCTGGGCCTAATGGAGGGCCAGATATTGTGTTGGAAAATCTTTAGAGCAAAAGCCCTAGGAAACAGTTTTTGCTCATGTGGCTTTCTGTGGCTGATTGGGGAATGAAGCTTTGGGGGAGTGCTTCACCGCTTGAGCTGAACAATTGTGCTTGACAGAGATTGCCATGGGTCTCATTTCATACTTGTCTTGAGCGATAAATCATCGCGTTTACCATGAAACCTCACCGATCGAGGAATAGAGCTGTGGTTGTCGTTGAGCTTGCAGGCGGAGATGCATGACAAGAAAAAGGCCAGAATATAAAACCTTTTTGCCCTCGTGGTTTGGCTTTATTGGTCTCCAGGAGGTCGCAAATGGGCGTTGCCTGGCTGTTGGGGCTCTCCCACAACAAGCCACCCAGCGCTTGGCGAGATGAGTCAAATTTTGCTTTTCAGAAGGTTTTCCACTTTCCGATGGTCTTAGCATGGCTCCATACCCCAGATTCAGGAACGTCCTGAGCAGAATGTCTCTCCATATCCTTTTCGCTTCTCTGTCTTGGTAGTCCAGATAAGAATACCCTCCTTTTCTAGGCTCTTGACTTATTTTGCATTTCACATTGCAAGCCTGCAGCTTCTGTAGATCAGCCGTAAGTCCACAAATAATTGCGCATCCACATCAAATCAGTCCAATTCGATTCCAGCTTGGCGGATGCGTGTCTCATACGGTCCCATTCGCCCGCCCACTGGCCTCAACAAGAGGGCTCCATCCAATCGCAACGGATGCGTAGGATTGCAACCAGGCAAGATCTCGAGAACGGTCTGTTCACTACGGCATTGTACACCAGAGCCCCGTCCCGCAGGCTCGAATGCGATTCGATTGAAGAAGTCTTGAATGGACAATTAGGGGACAGGGGAACGATGGATGATGATTGGGTGTAAAGGAAAAGGATGAGGTTGACGCAGCAGGCATTGTCCGACCAAGCTGAGGCTCTCAATACCAGCAACTTTCAGCGAGATAAATTCAAGATTAGGAGTGACATCAGCAATAACGTAGAGAAGATGCTCCGCAAAGAACATCTAGGAGAGCCGGAATCTGCTCGCCTCGAAGCTCAACTTGCTGAGCATGAGCTCAAAAAAGCCAAGGCTGCTGAGATGAGGAACTTAGAACTAAAGGAAGCAGCGAAGGCTAGTCTCGAAGAACTCCTTGGCACAGAGGGTCTAGATGCCCTTGTGGCGAGGCTCGAGAAGGAGAGTAGAAGAGCTAGAGGCAGGGTCGCGCTTAGAGCGGAGCGGCGAATTCCCCGAAAGATGAGTGCAGAGGAGAAGGCAGCCAACAGACGAGGGGCCAAGCGGAACAAGTCTCGGGAGATGGGACTCATTATTGGAGAGAGGCGATCTTGGACCAAGGAAAAGGAAGAAGTGAAGAGCGATGGCATTGAGCGGATAACGATCGACCAATTCCAAAACCTCAACGAGGATGTAAAAGCGACGAAGACACTGTTCATCATTGACGAGCAATACAAGCAGAGGTACGAAATGATGGCTGAGGAGAGGCGGCAGGCGGCTAAGCGGCCTCAACAATCATTACCTCGAGTCAGCAGAGAGCAGTCTGGGGCAAGAGAAGCAGACTATAAGAAAGAGCTGGAGAATAGGCGGGAAGCTTCTCGACTCGACCCCCAAGCGATTGCTCGCCGCATGGAAAGCTTAGAGCAGAAGGTCAAGAACCGAGAGGACCTTGCTGTATGTGTACGGGCTGCTGAGACCACTCAGCTAAATAGAGCCGCAACCCAACTGCTTCATGCGAAAGCTGCTAGGTCAAAAGATTGTCAATGCTTTCTCGAAAAAAGTGAAGAAGTGACACTGGCTGAGGAGCAAAGCAAGGCAGAGAATGAGAATACATCTGAAAAGGCGGCAGAGGCTACAAAGCCTGGCACACCTCACAGTCAGATCTTTCAGATCTTTCAGAACATTTACACTCATGTCACTAAGCGCGTACAGTGCATAATCCTCGGCACAATTTCCTGCTATAGTCTCCTTTGGTTCTCTGTATATTGCTCGCTGAGTCGGCACTGTTCTCTCATGCCAAGGATCGCGATGGTCGCAGTCTGTGTTTTGAAGGATCTCTGGGGCTTGTACTTCAACCAGCACAAGTTTTGGTTGAGCGAAGAGCCACAATTGTTGGCCCTTACAATGACCTCTTGGCGTATGGTTGGTTACGTTGCATGGGTGGTTCTGACCTTATGCTTTGGACCCATTCCCGCTGCTACAGTCGTCTGCCTGCTACCTCAGATAGACCGTGAGATTTCGTGCATTCTGCGAAGGTGTTGGGGTCATCGGTGTCCTGGGCCACGAGAAATCCAGGGTCCTTTCCCAGAGAAGGCCAATAATCCCGGATCAGCGAGACTCATGAGTTTTGACATCAACATGAATCACGCATATCTTCTGAAATTCTGGAACATGATGATTCAGGGCCTTGGGTATGCCTCAAGCTACATCGTCCTCTTCTCCCAAGACTCTTGGTTTTCCAAATCGCTGGCGCTAGTGGTAGCCATCTGCATACGATCCAGGTGCTGCCCCCAGCTTCAAGCCGTCAAAGATGGCGAACTGGTGGATCGACTTGCCCGTAGGGAGCTTCGATTCACAATGGGTGTTGACTGTAAGGATTACCCGTCCTTCAGAGAGTACTTCGATCAATCTGCAAAGGTCGTCCACCGCGTATATCAGAATTCCCGCCCCAGCATCCGAAGGCTTAGAGGTCTGACACGGTTCGCCGACGGGGACGTTCGACGTCGAACAACGTTCAAGATCCAGCTGATCACCACATTTGTGGTGGCAAGCTGGTTGATCATCTCTCTATGTGGGAGGCAATTCTCTTGGATGACAATCATGAATGAGGTAGCCCTTGGGGCACAATGGGCGAACCACCGTGTTCCCTTTGAGGAGTAATACGAGGGGTAGAGATACGAAAGGAAGAGCGATCCTCCTGCGACTGACGTAATGGGAATGAGACCTGGCTAGACCTGGACGGGTTCAAACCGGCTGATGATCTTATGAATGACTTTGGCCACAATGAAGGCATGCGACGGATGAAGCAAGATTTTCATGCCTCTTTCAGCGGCATGCTTGGGAACATTGGAAAGACTGCAGTTGGAATTGACAAAGCATTTTGACTTTGCGGTTTCTCGAGAACGTCCAGACGCCGATAAAAGATATCAGGACTTGATATTGTAGCATTGAGATGAAGAAGACGGTCGTCGTAGAAGAGTGGTTAGACCCGGTCATGAGTGACCGGTTGATATGGATTGTTTGCGTCTTTGGTCACGACTATTGGGTATCTTATTGGGAGGAAAGCTTCTTCTTGAACCAAGACCTCTCGTTGCAGCAAGTTTGGAGACCTTTCAACAGCGATAACCATTTACAGCACAGGATGATTAGGCGGGCGCCGAGATCTTGCACAGGCCAGACACCAATGGTATAGGAGCTTCCTTGGTTCGCAGGGCACCGAAGCCATTCTCGAGGATCTCGATCCCTTGTATCATGTTCTTCAACTTTTATCGAGCACCTCCCCAATAAATCCCTTCGAAAACCTGACCATCAGTTCATACGCAATCTCGAATCCGTTCCTAGCTCCGTAATACGGATCTCCAACGACCTCGCCTTTATTGCCACCAAAGTCTCCGAATAGCATCACCTTGCCCATTTCCATGTTTCCTTCATATATCTCATTCCTGCCCTTTGCTATTGCGCGAGCTCTCAGTCTGACTAAATCATGGAAATTCTCTTTATCCATAGCCAATATATAGTCAAAACTGGAGAAATCCGACAATTGCACCTTGCGCGCTGCATGATCGTAGTCGAGGATCCCGTTGTCCTTGAGGGTACTCATGGTGCGAGGATCAGGGGAGTCACCTTCGTGATATGCACCCGTTCCTGCTGAATCAATGTTCTTCATGCGAGGGTCTGGCGAACGGAGAGACGAGCGAAAGACAGCTTCAGCCATGGGGGAACGACATATGTTGCCTAGACAGACAAATAGAACGGATATTGGACGCGTAGATGTTGTGACTGTTCCATCCCCAGCCGCATTGCTTCCGTTGTTGGGTGGAGATCCATTCGCAAAAGCAGCAGAGCTCGGCTCTGCGCTTTGTGAGGCAGCCATACGGAATGGGTGTTGTACTTTGTTCTTGTTATCGTATGCATGAAGTTGTCATTGCGAGTAGTTCACGTTGGACTTTTTCTTGGCGTGTCGTCTCGTTGAGCTAAATACTTAGACTGGCTGAGTTATAAGTGGGGTCGTGTCGTTGAGGCTGTGAGTCTGATGGATCGGCGCAGGGTTCTTTATTTACGGATCACTAGTTTCAGAGTAGGATGGACTGACAACAATCTCCAAATGAGAATCGATCGTTGAACTCTTGAACAGTAAAGCCATAAGGTCGACTTTGGTTCCCTGAAGAAGCTGAGATGATGGCTTCAAGAAGGTCTCAGTAACGTATGCGCATTCAGGTACGTCCGCTGGCGACGCCCTTCCCCGGTCTAGACACGCATGGGCAGAAGGCTGATGGAGATGTTTCAAGTCTTCATAGGCGCAGAACCTCTCTCCCCCCTATTGACCACCTCCTGTGACGCTCTTGGAGTCTCAGATACGTAGCTGGGTTGCCTGCGCATTCGTAGCCACTGTGTCGTTGCTTCCGGGCTTTGTCCACATTCCTCGTCTATTGTCTCCTCAAGGCCGTAGCTATGTCATACAACCGCCTAGGTACAGCTCGATCGCTCTGATTCTATATCCCCATGAACACATTTCCCATGCCAGACAAGGCTTCCTTCAGCGATACTCCAATTCCAAGCACTAACATCTGCCCTCCATCATAGACCCTTTTGGCCAGCAGGGCGAAGACGAGTACGAAGGCCATCCCATGGATCCCCGTCACCATGGGCGATCGCCTTCTCCAGGCCAGCCATTACACGGCTATCAGCTAGAAGACGGCCCCTACAGACCCCAACAAGCGCCGTTGCAAATACCCACCGGACCTGCAGGCTCAGGGGACAGACTGGCGCCCCAACCCACATACTCTGTGGAGAACATCGACAATTCATTTCATCACAACGAGCATTACGAAGCACAACACCCTGTGTCTTCCCACGACTATAACTATGGAGGAAACGATTACGCGATCTCTCCTGAAGAGCACCATGACCAATATTATACACAGCCATATGAACCTCACCCAGACGAAACCTTATCGCACTATCCCTCACACGACCACGAGCAATACTATGATGACAATGATCATCAACCAATACTGCAGCCCGACAACCCGTTTGGTCCAAATCCGCAAGCACCCGGGCTGGGGGTACAGCCGACAGGACATGATGGATCCCAGATAGGCACCACCCCAAGTCCGGCGCCTATCAGACGATGGAAGACCGTCAAGGAAGTCCAACTCTTTAATGGCAATCTTGTATTGGACTGTCCCATACCGCCAAAATTGTTGAGTCAAGTTCCCCATGCAGAGCCCCCGGAGAGAGACGAGTTTACACATATGCGCTATTCCGCCGCAACTTGTGACCCTTCGGAATTCTATGACTCGAGATTCACCCTACGACAACGGCTCTTTGCAAAGCCCCGACATACGGAGCTATTCATTGTGGTCACCATGTACAATGAAGATGAGTTCCTCTTTGCGAGAACAATGATTGGGGTTTTCAAGAATATCGAACACATGTGCTCACGAACGAACAGTAAAACTTGGGGTAAAGAGGCTTGGAAGAAGATTGTGGTCTGCGTGGTCAGTGACGGGCGCGCGAAGATAAATCCTCGGACCAGGGCCGTGCTGGCCGGTTTAGGTGTGTACCAAGATGGTATTGCGAAGCAGCAAGTCAGTGGCAAAGACGTCACTGCACACATTTATGAGTACACTACGCAAGTGGGCATGGAACTAAAAGGAAAGATGGTCCAATTGAAACCCAGAGGAGCCACTCCAGTGCAAATGGTTTTCTGTCTGAAGGAGAAGAACCAAAAGAAGATCAATTCCCATAGATGGTTTTTCCAAGCTTTTGGTCGTGTTCTGGATCCCAATATTTGTGTCCTTTTGGATGCTGGAACCAAGCCAGGGAAAGACTCTATCTATCACTTATGGAAAGCCTTTGATCTGGAACCTATGTGCGCCGGCGCCTGCGGAGAGATCAAGGTCATGTTAAGTGCCGGGAGGAAGCTCATCAATCCTTTAGTCGCTACTCAGAACTTCGAATATAAGATGAGTAACATCCTTGACAAGCCGCTCGAGTCTGCATTCGGTTTCATCTCCGTGCTGCCTGGGGCTTTCTCCGCCTATCGGTATATAGCGCTGCAAAACGACAAGACTGGGCAGGGACCCTTGGAGAAGTATTTTAAAGGTGAGGAGATGCATGGCGCAAATGCAGGTATCTTCACAGCAAACATGTACCTGGCTGAAGATCGGATCCTGTGCTTCGAGCTTGTGGCCAAGCGCAACTGTCGATGGATCCTCCAATACGTCAAATCATCAACTGGCGAGACAGACGTGCCGGATACCATGGCCGAATTCATCATGCAACGTCGGAGGTGGCTGAATGGCAGTTTCTTTGCTGCCATCTATGCCTTAGTACACTTCTACCAGATCAGTCGGACAGACCACAGCTTTTTGAGGAAAATGATGTTCATGCTTGAATTCACGTACCAGTCCATAAACATGATATTCGCTTGGTTCGCTATTGTAAGCTATCCGAGAATGCTAATGCCCCGATCGTCTTGTCGAAATACGCTAATACCGTTTGATAGGGAAACTTTTTCTTAGTATTCAAGATCCTTACCAGCTCTCTCGGCAGCAAAGAGCTACTCTCGACAGTTGGAACCGTTCTCGGTGTAGTCTTTGAATGGTTGTATCTTGCAACGCTGCTAACATGCTTCGTCCTCGCTCTGGGAAATCGGCCGCAAGGATCCAACAAATTCTACATGACCATGGTGTACTTCTGGGTCGGAATCATGCTCTACTTGATCTTCGCGTCTGTCTTCATCACTGTTCGATCAATCCAGATCGAGACGAAAGACCATGCATTCAAAGCATCGGACATCGTGCATAATCAGCTGTTTTTCACCCTCATCGTATCCCTCCTCTCAACGTACATCCTGTGGTTTGTCATCTCGTTCCTCTTCTTCGACCCATGGCATCTCTTCACCTCCGTAAGTTTCAGCAGCCATCTACTATTCTTGAGTCTACCCTACTAATTCGAGGCTCAAGTTTTTCCAATACCTTCTCTTGACACCCACTTACATCAATATTCTCAACGTCTATGCCTTCTGTAATACCCACGACATCACTTGGGGTACCAAAGGTGACGACAAAGCCGAGAAACTCCCTTCTGCAAATCTCAAACCAGGCGGCAAAGTCGATGTCAACATTCCTCAAGATGATGGCGATCTCAATGCACAATATGATGCCGAAATGCGTACCATCGCTACTAAAGCTGCCAAAGAGAAGAAGGTCGTTAGCGAGGCAGAACATCAAGAAGACTACTACAAGGGCTTCCGTAGCGCTGTGGTTCTCGTCTGGATGTTTTGCAATTTAGCGCTTGCTGCTGTGGTGCTGAGCGCCGGTGGTTTAGACACCGTGAAGATTGGGAAGGATAAGAACGTTGGCCCACAGAGGAGCACGATCTACATGGCTGTCGTGCTGTGGAGCGTGGCAGCTTTATCGCTGTTCAGGTTCATTGGTGCAGTGTGGTTTTTGGTAGTTAGATTGGTATGTTCCTGCCATTCCGCTTGAGAAGTCGTGCTTTTACTAAATTTTCTTCCAGTTTCGTGGCGTTTGAGAACGTGTGCTTGCAATTTGAAGACACGCCATTCGAACTTCGAAAGATGCATTTTACGCCTAGCTTGCAGCGTGTTTGTTGTATGGACATGGCCTATGCGCCCGTTGCAAAGGGCGTTGGATATGGCAGGAGATACCACAGTATGTATGGCGCAATGAAGCGAATCGAGTCCTTTTGATTTCATGTTCACGAGCTTTCATGACGGGCGATGGCCTTCCCGCTGCTCATTCCCAAGTGGCAGTCTAATGGGGCCTCTACTTCGCAATATTCTTTCTTCCCACCAATCCTGCAATTGGAAGCTCCAGTGACAGAGCATTCCAGCAAGAAAACCGACGGCGTCATTCCTGAACGCTAGGATTCCAGCAACTGTCATGGACATGACTGCCCATCTTCTCTTTCTCTGCTCTTCTGTGAAGCTAGAGCTCTTCGCGCTGCTTACTTCCTCACCTGAAGCCTCTCCGTCTGTAATACCTTTGTCAATAGTATTCAGATCCCGTGCCTCTGTCGTGTTCAGACTCTCGCCCACTTTGACGAGCTCAAGACCAGCTGCGATGAGCAGAATACAAAGGAGCGTGCTTGGGAATTGATCAAAGAGGTACAAGGCAAGATCACTCGCAAAGAGTCCCAGCAGAAGCTTGATCAAGCCTAGGAAAATGATACTAGCTCCCGAGCGTGCACCAAATCGATACTGCGCAGCCAACCCTCCGCTACCGTGACAGACTGGCATTGCTCCAAACCAGCAGCCCACGAGATTTATCACTGCAACGCTGAGACCTAACGAAGTCGTTGACGGCGTCTTGATATCAGGCAGCAGATCTTCAGCTAAGAACGCAACAGCGATCACCGAATTTAAAGTTGTGAGAGGAAGCTGTCCGATGCCCGCTTCCAGCACACCAACCCGAAAACTTTCCGGCGAAGGTACAAAAGTATGGGGATGCCATATGCCGAAACCTGCTCGGTCGACGGTACCGTGACCATACAGTATAGCTCCAATAACACCAGCCACGAACACAATCAGTGCATACGGCACTCGTCTCATCCTCTCACTGACCAACAACGCCAAAAAAGCCACCAGCACCTCCACCCACCTCCCCCCTCCATTCCCGGGATACAACTTCCCAGCCGAAATAACCAAACTCAACCCCGTCCCCATCTGAATCCCTTTAACAACCGGCACCGGTACCACCCCCGTAAACCACCTCACCAACCCCGTCAAACCCAACGCCCCAATCGCCCCCGCAACAAACAACCCGGCGCTCGCAGTCTCAGCTTGCGTAAACGATTGCGCTATTGCGATGCTGGCGATTGCTTTCATGGGTTGCACGGGGAGGGGGATGCCGAAGAGGATGCCGGTGAGGATGTTGGCGAGGCCGGAGATGAAGAGGGTGGAGGGGAGGGAGATGGAGTGCGTGAGGGTTAGGGCGATGAGGAGGGGAAGTAGCGTGCCGATGTCGCCGAGGGAGCCGGAGATTTCGGTGAGGGGGGTGGTGAGGATGGTGTGGGTGTTGTGGTGGTGGATTGTGAGGAGGTCAAGCTTTGTTGATTGGAGGTATGAGGTAATGGCGGCAGTGTATCTGGAACGCCGCGAGGGCGGGGAGGGATCGATGTCGTCCATCAGCTCGATTGGGTTGTGAAAAAATCGATAAGGATGTTGCTGCATGTAGAATACAGCAATGGATCCGGAATTACATTTTGTGATCATCTGCATCTTTGATGCCATCATGCCAAGCACCTAGGCCGATGGTTCGGCCCGAACCTGGCGCCCCAAGCGCTGTATATATCAAATCCTTCCATTGAACTTGCTTTATTGCATTGAAATATCTGAAGCGATGATAATATCATAGGCTCTTTAACAGCAACTCTAAGTGCATATCTCAAAATGAGTCTCTCACTCCCCCGGAGGCGGCTGCTTCCACCAAGTGCGTACTCTCCATCCCCAATCAATAAGCTCCACCACTGACCAAAATCCCTCTACAGCCAACTCCCTCCTCCACGCTCCCTCCTCCCTCGCCCTCCGCCCACACCTCCACCCTCAAACCCGCTCCCTAAATCTCAACCCCTTCAAACGCCGAAAACCCCCCTCAGTAGTCGACCGCGCCAAACTCGAAGCCGCCTCCAAAACCAAACAACCCCCCAACCGCAAACCCGGCGACTTAGCCCCCGGCTCCATCTTCGACTCCCCCTCCCCCTCCACCCCCTCACCCACACCCACCCGCGACCCCCACTCCATGGCCGCCGCCCTCGACCCCCTCCCCGCCTCCCACCGCCGCTGGCAACGCAAAAAACTAATCCAATCCATCCGCTCCCGCTCGCGCCTCTCCCCCACCACCAAACTCCTCCGCACAGAACGCTCCTCGCTTTTGAAATCGCCCCTCATAAAAACGAGCGTCAAGAAATTGTATCCGTTGGCGAGACAGATTGCGGGGAAGCCGCTTGGAGAGGCGATGGTGCAGATGCGGTTTTCGCGGAAGAAGGCGGCGGGGGAGGTTTTGGGGGTTTTGAGGGAGGCGAGGGATAGGGCTCTTGTTGTTAGGGGGATGGGGTTGGGGGGTGGGGAGGGAGAGGGGGATAGGGATGGTGAGGGGAGGGTGGTGGTGGATAAGAAGGGGAAGAGGAGGGTTGTGAGCGATCCGTCGAGTATGTATGTGGATGAGGCGTGGGTGGGACGGGGGAGGTATGAGTTCGGGAGGGATTATCGCGCGAGGGGACAGAGTAATCGGTTGATGTTGCCGTATACAAGTGAGTCTCTTATCCCCATCATCCATCCTTAACCATCGATTCTCTTATCTCACTGGAGTCTCGGGTTCCGAGTCATTGATGCTAATGTTGCAAAGGTATCTCGGTGGTGCTGAAAGAAGAGAAGACGAGGATCAGGCTGATGGAGGAGAGGGAGGCGAAGAGGGCAAAGAAGAGGGTTTGGGTGCCGTTGCCGGATCGGAAGGTTACGGCGCAGAGGCAGTTTCAGCTTTGGTGAGGGGGTGGTGGGTTGGAGCTGGTGGGGAAGATGGTTATGGTGAGAGTATGCTGTGTTGGTGGTTGTATATATCGCATTGCATCTTTTATCGAATGCCTCACTAGGTATGGTTTCCCTTCGATATAGCAACTTGTTGGGTTTGTCGCCATGCAGTGTGTGAAAGACGTGTCTCACACGCCGCATTCAGTATACAATGACGAGAATTCATCCATGGTTTGTGTGCACAGCTTGGATTGCTAATGCTAGCACTAGTGCTAAGGCTATGCTGAAGTGAGTCGAGAGAAATTTGACATTTCAGGAAACCACCACAGTCATGCATGCCATCATCCCGGCAAGCTCTCTATCTCTCCCCTCTCCTATCATCTCCATCTCAATCGTGTCTTTCAACATGAGGCATGCATGTTAAAGAAAATAATGCCAGTGATGCCATGATCCACTCCCTCTACCTCCAATCTTCGAAACCTGATGCATGCACGCTGACATGCGAAAAGTAGCCACAGCCGTATCCAGTCTTGGTATCCTTCTTGAGTCATGAAGCAAGCTTGTATGTTGCCATGTGGATAAAACTCAAAAGAAAACTCCACCGGGTATGTATCACCACCGTCAACGCCATCGCCATCGTCGCACAAGGAGACTCGTTCTTCGAGAAGCCGACCTAGAACCTCAAGAAGCCGATCCAACACTGCTCCTCAGCGAAGAACGACGCCCATTGCTCCCCTCGTCCGCCGCCTCCGCATCAATCTCAGTCTCATTCGCAGCATCCTTAGCCTCTCTCTTCCGCTTATTACTCGCCGCCTTTCGCTCCCGCCACGCCGCCCTCGTCGCCGGCGTCGAAACCGGAGTCTTGGGCGCAACCCTCGGCTTATGGGCCTGAGCGCCGGGGAAGTTGGGGAGGAACTCGATGCCGGGGAAGACTTTATGCTTGGGGTCGCGGGCTTTGAAGGCCGGGGTGCGGAATTCGGATTCGATAAGGGAGAGCACGGCGCGGACTTCGGTGTAGGTTTTTGAGGGGCCGAGGTGGGGGATTAGGAAGCGCTCCCAGACTGGGTCGGGGGTGGTGGGGGTTTCGGGTGAGGAGTCGTTGTCGGAGGGGGAGGGGGAGGTGATGCTGGAGAGGGCGTCGGAGTCGTGGTCGGAACCGATTGCAGTTGGAGGGTTAGAGGGATTGGGAGATGAAGCCACAGGATCGGTGACAGCATCAGAGGCTACCTTGGTGGGCGCGTCGGGGAGGACTTCAGCAGTTGTGCCGGAGGTGGCACTGGTGGCAGTGTCTGATGTGGGGTCGTTGGAGGCGCCGCTGATACTGGCGGTGGCCGAAGCAGGCATGTCGTTAGTAATATCAGTCAAGTTTGGGATGACGTTGGTTGTGGTATCGGATTTGGAGTTGATGCTGACAAAAGTGCTGGATTCAATGCCGACACCATCAGCCATAGGATCACTCCCAGTCGGAGCAGAAATCGCTTTTTGTACGGTGTTCACCGCGCCGTTGGTAACAATCAAATGGATGTGGCCATTGGGGTCAGTAAAGGTGCTGGCCTTGATACCAGCAGTGATTCGGGCAGCTATGCTAGCATTTTCGGCATCGATGGCAGACTGCTCTGCCTTCCGGAGGGTGACATCCCAGCTAACAACGTTACTCAGTCTCTCAAATCCATTGAGCTGTTCCCTAACAAATTTCAATTGCTGGATCATCCAATTGCCATCATCTTCAGCACGATACTTGAAGCGTTGATAGTGCTTTCGGCACCAGAGAATCCAAGCATCCTTTGGTAAGTCGCGTGTGCACTTCTTGTTGCGTCCAAAGACATGAGAGACTACCTTACGGTAATCACCAGACTGGGCAACACAGTTAACGGCGCCTTTGCAGCGAGAATCTATGACTACTGCTGGTGTCCCAACAGATGTGTCCTCCTCGGAAGCGTCCTCATCGACAGTGTCATCATCCTCAGGACCCACAGCGAGCGAGACACTGGGCGAGACACCGGGTTCAGCATTGCTAACCTCCTCCTCGGGCTTGATGATATTGTGGATCTTAGTGTCCTGGTTAAGGACTGACATCATTCGAGATGGAGAACGGAGCAGGTCTTGAGCGACCTATTTAAGATTCATCAACGTTGCACAAACAAAAGCACAAGGGATGAGAACCTCAAGGAATTGCTTACAAAACGAAATGGATTGACGTGACGATGCTATCTGATGCAAAGTCAAGTCCAAAAGACGATGTGAGACAGGAACACAAGATTGTAATAGCTGATGTTGTTCGATGTTGCGAGTGTGTAAGAAGTCTGAAGGTGCTTGAGATGAGGCAACCACCATTTAAATAGATAGCGGGGAGGGGTGTTGGGACACGAAGGAAGCGGTGTGAATTGGCTGTGTTGATAGGCTTCCGCCGGGACTCATCTCTGTCTGGTAGTCTTTTCCCACGTGAAAGACCGCGTGTACCCTGCTGATGTTTACCCGCGTGATGCAAAATTGTATCAGATGAAGAATCAGATGATTCACAGATGCTGTCCCATTGTCATTTGGGCACTTCATTTCCGTATTCATGAGCCCATTGTGGCTTCACCGAAGGGAAAGAGCGTTCATTAATGTCCCCATTATGTCGGTTGGGTGTGACCGTATGGGATGAGAGGCTGTCATTCAGCGTGCAAGTGAATTAAGGCAGCCCGGTAGCCAATCGCCTATACCTTCGAGGTTACATATACCTAATCTAGATTAGCTTCCAGGTACCAGCATAACTTTACTGTCTCACCTTAAACATGTCAACATTGATATCTCATGTTGTATGGACAGATGACGATACCAAGTATTCCAACAATAGCAACAATAGAATGGAGGCCGGTAAGTGATCTCCCTCAACCCCGCTTTGATAAGGAAGCAGTCTAAGAGGTACCACTCCAGATACAGAAGACTGTGCGACTACAGAGAAGCGACTTGAAGTGACGTTGGGAGATCTCAGTGGTCATGGCAATGAATGGGTCAAAACCGAAGGCATCGAAATCACAAAAGGGAGCATACCACTGTGATGGCAAGATCGTCAACATTGACACCCTGAGAAAGCCCATCACACTCAATCGGCCTCTGAAGACTCTTGTTAGTCTCACCTTACGGCCATACTCCTCCATCCCACTTCAAAATCGATGCCATTGACCACCCCCTCGCAAGACTCTCTTTCCATGCAGGACTACCCTCCAAGTCCTAATGAAGGATTTGAGATCAGATAGGACCTCTCGCTGTATAAGAACATCAACATCAGGAGTTGTCAGGAGGCGGTACTACTTTGACGAGATTATCTTGATCGCAAGTCTGGACATTGATCGCACGAAGGACTGGCTCGCAGTCAATGCTCAGTATCCACGGCCATTGTTCTTGCATCGCATAGACGAACTTTGGCACATTGTAATGAAAAAGCGCATAGGAACTTGGCAATCATGCAGGTCCATGGCACTTTCCAATCGAATGATGGAGGGACCGTAGCCCTTACCCCTTTGAGACTAGCGTAGATGAGGATGTTTGTAGCAAACTTGAACAGACCTACCTTATCGAACCTGACAGCTTTTCACTTGGTCAGACTGTACAAACTTTGCTCAAAAAGCACACACATCGGCTGTGGTCTGCCGGCTCAAGGCAGTGCGCTCCGCTCCAATCGTAGCAACGGAAAAAGGAATCGGCCTACAGATGGGACTGCTCAGCCTTATCCCATTCCCTGCCTACTGGAGTCCATCGAAGTTACGCTCTGTCTCATCACGTTCACCTTTAAATATTGCGAGACTCTAATACTCACTTTTGCTTATGTATGTTGGTAGATAATTCTATGATTCATACTTCTCTGGCCAGAGACTGCCTAGTGCTCTAGGTCCAAATTTATTGAGAATTTTTTGGCTATATTTCAAACCGAAAATCTTTGCTTCATGGCCAGATTTGACATTTTCCATTATCTCATAGTACGAATCGAAAGCTAAGCCCCACATACGCATGATATGGAAGTGACGTGTTCTCAAATGACTTTGGTAAGCCAATGGGATCCAAGCCTGTTCTTGAAATTTCTCAGTAAAATTACCAGTCCATCAAACGACAGGAAAGGTTTTAAGAGCGACACCATGAAGACTATTAGGACTGGGCCTTTCCAAGGATCCAAAATGGCAAATCAAGAACCGCTGGACTCAGCAAATGAGAGTCCAGGAAGGCTGCAGTGGAGACCGGATATCTATGTACACGCCTTCGTGCCGCAAGCTTTTGTGGCTATCAATCGATCGTACGCATCGGTAATCAATACCCCAGCAATTGAGGGTGTCGACTTCAAGGGGTACATTTCTACCTTCGCTGGTAGCCACTTCTTGTCCGAACTAGAGCCTCTCCCTTTTCAGACTACGAGCCACGGTCTATCCTTGAATTCTCTAGATCACTTACGCCCATCAAACTATGGACAGTATTTTAGCGATGCCTTGGCTCTAGACATGAAAGCCCGAGTTCCAGAAATCCGGTCGTACGATCTGTTTGGGGTCACGCTTGAACTTACAGACCAGCTACAACAAGTTTATTCGTTGAGGGTACCTGGCCTCCGAGAAGGTACTCCGCTTGTCAGTGTTGGGGACTTCGTTATGCTCCGTCAACTAGTATTAGACCCAGTAACCGGTCTTCCACGTGCAATGAATGCCTGGCTGGCTCCTGGAGGAGGGTCTGAGAGAGGCGAAGTCGCTCCAGGATTCACAGGGTATCAGATGAACGCCGTTGTTTGCGGAATCAATAAAGCCAAAGAGACTTTGCTCACTCGTGTTGATGGAATGGTATGGTTCGAGAAGTTCGTTTGCAATGTTTCATTTGTCGTGCAAGATCGCCTGATTCAAGGTCTACAAAGAGCCGTGGCCGACATCTCTCAGGAGATTGACCCTGAAGACAATTCTCACGCACCACTTCCAGAAGAGTCTAAAGGCCGCATCTCTCATGACCTCCCTTTTGTGCCGACAGATCTAGAGCCGGGAGCCCTATATTCAAGGATGCAACAGCGAGCCTCCCCAAAAGGTCGCGCTATGGCACCTGTTGAGGCCTCTTTAAAAGGTCTAGATCTTTCTGGCGCCATGGGTGCAAGCATCTGGCTTCAGCGTGTACTATTTCCAGAGGAAGCAAATGGTATTCAGCAGACTGCACTTCCGTCCGTGTTGTTCCCGCAGACCTGGTTTGACACGAGCCTCAACTATGAACAGAAGGTATGTAGCACCCTGCGGATAGATAAAAGCCTCTACTGACTGGTGAAACAGAAAGCTGTCGACGCAGTTCAGTCGAAGAATTATGGAGACTTCTGTTACCTTATCAATGGCCCGCCTGGTACCGGCAAGACCAAAACGCTGTGCGAAATTGTTGCACAGATAGGGAAGGACCCTGGCTTTCCTGGTAGCATACTGCTTTGCGCTCCTTCAAACCCGGCTGCAGACACCCTTGCTCTGCGTTTGAGAAGCCTTTTTGACCCAAAGTCAATGCTGCGACTCAATCATTTCTCAAGGACATTTGCAGAAGTCCCACAAGAGCTGCTTCCATACTGCTATGTGGAACACGATCTCTTCAGTCTTCCACCAATGCCGCAACTTATGGCATTCAGAGTCGTCGTCACAACTTGCCAAGATGCCGATATCCTTGTCCAAGCTCGTGTTACAAATCGCGATCTGATCTCTTTACAGAATAGCTTAGCCAGCGCCATAAATATAAAGTCACACCAAGGCGAGACTCCTCCCCATTGGACAGCCCTCATTGTGGACGAAGCCGCCCAAGCTACGGAGCCAGAGAATCTCATACCATTGTCTATAGTATCACCTCCTGCTGATGATTTAAACCAGAAACCAGTCTTTGTCATGGCTGGGGACCAACATCAACTCAATCCTAGGACGTATGACCGGTCCACCACCTTGCATACATCATTCTTTGAGCGACTATCAGAGATGCCCGTGTACGCTTCTCACCCCCTTGCTCGCAAAAGCCTGCAGCGCACATCTCACCGCCTCCCAATGCTTCGACCGCCATTCGTCAACCTGATACGGAATTATCGCTCTCACCCTGCTATATTAGCTATTCCCTCATCAATGTTCTACGCAAATACGCTTATCCCAGAAGCCTCTCAAACAGACTCCCTTCTGCCATGGACCGGTTGGCATGGCCGTCGCTGGCCAGTCTTGTTTGTTTGCAACGCAGGAATTGACAATTGCGAAGATATTCGCGGAGTAGGTCGAGGCTGGTACAATACACGAGAAGCCCAAAAAGCCATCACATATGCACAGAGCCTTCTCGGTCAGAGATTGATCGTCGAACAGTCTGAGATATGTATCATGTCACCTTTCCAATCTCAAGTCAATCTCTTACGGAAGCTGGCTAGACAATCGAAGCTGTGGGGAGTAAACATCGGGCCAATGGAAGCCTTCCAAGGTCTGGAACGTCGGTTTGTCATTCTGTGTACGACGCGTGCCAGGAAGAGATTCGTCGAAGAAGACAAAGTAAGAGGTATTGGGATCATAGATGAGAAGAAGAAATTCAACGTCGCCATCACTCGTGCGAAAGAAGGACTGGTCGTACTGGGAAATCCGTGTACTCTGGCAATCGATCCACATTGGTTGGCATTCTTGAAATTTTGCTGGCGCAATTCGCTGTGGCAATGTGACAACGACAAAAACACATCGAGTCCGAACTACGAGGAGACCGATGTGAATGCATGGACCCCTGGAAATCAATCGGAAGAGATCTCCGGACTCGAGGCGGCGCTCGTGTATAAAGAGCGCGATAAAAGGGCTGGCTCCAAAGCTGCGAGGAGATTCATGGGTGGAGGTGAGAATACGGAAGATGCTCTGTGGCGAAGCGGTCTGGAAGCTGAAGAGGCGGTTGACGATTCAACCTCCCCTATTGGCTCGGAGACGGAGGATTTTCTTGAAGACTGAAAAGAGAAGAGTTTTGCATGGCGAGGGTATCACGAGTCTGGCAGGGAGATGGGACCATTAGGCGATGCACGGATAAGGAGTTGGAAACGAATTTCTACTTGACCGTAACCCACTAATAGATTTCAAGCTAAATTGTTTTCATGGAAGACTTGAAAGCGAGGGTAGCAAGCCACCTTCACTGATCCAAGTCATACATATCCGAATCTCTACATTTTGCAGCTCCCATGATGTGTTTCTCCACTCTCAGTATCTCCAGCGCCAAATCGAAGCAGTAGCGGCCAAATTAGAAGCGCGCTTGCATTCACGCAATATCCACTCCTTATCCTTCCCATCCATCTGTCACGATATCCCAGACACCATCTTGACTTTCTTTGAGACAAATTCACCCACCTTCTCTTCAGCGCATACAAGAACCCACGTATCCATCAATCTACAAAACACCATCATCATCTTGTGAAAAAGACACTCACTCTCCCTCGCAAACAAGAACCCTCTACTAAACCAACATCCCACATTTCCTTCACCCCGGATCTAAATCCGAAGTAATCCTCCACATCCACATCAATCCATCCCTCATCGTCTTCTTTACACACACAGCAAACTCTACATATCAGACGTATCCCTTAAGCGTGCTATTAGCAGCAAGTACGTTCCTCTTAATTAGAAACTTCAGCTGGTGTGGGAGGGAAGTAGCGGTTCAATCTCTCCCACGGTTATAACAATAAAGACACTAACTTCAATCAGATATCCTGTCGATAGCTGAACCCTTTTGCGCGTAAAAGCAGTACCTTTCGCCGCCGAATACACTTGACGATACTCATGTATAACAAGAATAGATAACCTTCCACCCAATTTCACCCTCGTGAAGACACTGCTTCCGAACGGACAAAGGCGGTAACATTTATTGAAATTCCTGCGGCCTGGTTCAACCTCCGAGAAAGACATTGAGACGCAAGCGAACGCGGGAATACTGGAGCTCCTGATGACTGTATCGTTCGTTTTGATGCTTTCTGAGCCAAAAACTTGCGTTGTGTAAGTATGTATTGCCGCTTCTCAGGACAATTCACACGTGAGCGGTATGGATGGCTGTCTCCCTGTCTTCAAGATACAACTACCAGTTTAAAACATCTTAATATACTGTTAACGCCATAAACGAATGAATCTGCCTGATGAAAAGCAAGAAAGTGGTGTTCCGTTTACCACGAAACTCAATTAAACGAGAGAATGCTATGATCACTGATATTAATCAAGGATGTTTTCGCCAAATTCAACGACAGTCCCAACAGTCTCTCCAAGATCCGCCTCAAGATCTCGCTATGTCCCCATCACCGAAGCCTTCAATCCATTCCATCCAATGAGTCTCCCAATTCATGATCCTGAAACCGATAAAATGTGTCAGTGTGCTTAATTCACTTCAGATAACTACACTTACGCAGAGATCCCTTCCTCCTACCTCATCTGCTTCCTAAACCACGCATATCCCGAACAGGCGCATATCCGTATGATTCCTCACATTGAAACCGCGGAGAGTATTGGCATTGAAATTGAAGATATCCGCTCCACGCATCATGAGAAGGCTGACAAAATGGGAAAGCTCGTTCGTGTGCGAGCGAAAAAGCAGATGAGGATGCACTTGGTGAAACTCTAAGACCCTTTTCTTAGGCCTGATGTACGGAGAAGGGGGTGGAGTGGGCCATGGGGGGCGTGGTGGACGGGGAGGTGGTGGTGGAGGCGGACGTGGAGGCATGGCTGGCTGTAGCGGTTAAGATTAGGTCGATCTGCGTCGCCTTTTGTCTGTATGATTTGCTCGAAATCGCTGGTATATTGGAAGGCGATGATGAAGAAATGCCGTTCTCTCAAGGATCGCAGCTTTATATACACAGCTCGCCTACGAAACCACGGAGCCACGGCCAGTCAGCTCCAGCTCATGATGAGCAATGCAGAGACTTCGGTGTGGAAATGAGGCAATGTCAACCTGGCGGACGGTATTGTCTGAGGGTGCAAATACGTGGCAGATGCTGACTGTCGCCGCGGAGAAGCTCAGTGATGCCGAAATCGACTCCATTTTCGCTGTCATCAAACCCCAGTAGCCCCTTGTAACCGGTGAAAGAATAAGTTGCTTGAAGAAGCAATAAAATCCGCAGCAGGGCGAATTCAACCTCTCATATTTGAGGAAATTGAGCTTCGTTGCAGGGTATCATTGTCGGTAAGACTGTTATTGCAGCCAACCAGGTACACATAGCAGCGCTAGGGTTCCATGTAAAGCAGAAGAGCGTCATCCGGTTCGAAAAATATTTTGCATGGTTTGGGGATATTATTGGTCTCCTGAGTGCGATTCCAGCCGATGCCGAAAGCGCATCGAGGGCAATGATGCATTTCTGTAGTGAGCAATCAGAGCAGCGAACTTCTGTAGGAAAACTCACAGTAATTAGGAGACCGCCTGAATTCATCGGAGGAGCCGTCCAGCAAAAGTCTGAGCGCAAGTGTCCTTTTCCGTCACAACTTTGATGGCGGTATTCTTAGCCCTTCATGGTCACTTGACCGTATGATATGCGTAAAGGATACAAGACTCGAAGGTCGAGCCGATGACGAGACGTTGCATGCGATGCGAATCGCCCTCTGACATGAGCATTGACAGCACGAACTTGCTAAGGGAAATTGCTTAGCGTCAGACAAGAACGGCGATCGCTGCCGGCATTATTGCTATTAACGAATCACCCTATGGGTACCTGCAGATTTTTTTGTTGCGACTGCTCGAAATGGGAGGTCGATTTCAGGTGCATCAACCGTCATGCATCATGGAAGTCTAGCTTGACCACTGCAAGATGGGATGCGTTTCAAAAGTTGGTAGCCGTAATTTTGGACGAACAACCTGGACTAACCAAGGCGGTATCACCCGGTCTGCTGCATTGCGAAAATGGTACAGAATATTCGACAGTTGGCATGGCAAATGATGAGGCAGTCCATCTGGCGGTTTTGTGAGCCGGACATCCTCGGCTGGGGGATATCGATCTCGTATTCGGGGAATTGAATCCTGGATATGCTAACTCGAAGTCTCTGGATAGAAGACCAGGCTAGTATGCAGGATGTTGAAAGAACCACTGATCACAGAGTCAATGAATGTTCCCTTCGCCGGAGTGATTGTGCAATTGATGACTTACACGTCGCTGACCCTGTCATGGCCTTCCGGGCCCGTGATCGGGTTGGATTTCGACTTGCAAAATTACTTCGATCAGCAAGACATTCAGTAAGTAGGCAATGAACTAAGCCGGACACTCGCATACGCTCGACTCTTGTTAGCTCGGTAATATCACAACTTTGTATCAGGTCTTCTGGAGTGTGCCTTGTCATGCAAGTACAGCTTGTGCTAGGACATGATCCACTGGGTACATACCGGGACTAAAGGCCTTGAGAGTTGAGCTGGCGTGACATTCTGATACCGTGATACCGCCCCTCCTTCCGTATCCACCTTGAGTCTTGGCAGCATCCTCGTCGTTCGTGCCGAAGCTATACCGAGGGTACGTCAGGAGAAAAAAGATGAGGTGTCTTAGAAGGTGGGGTTCTCATAAGTACGGACAGACTCAAAATTGTCAAGAACGAGACATGCGGAATAGAAATGGCATTTGGAGAGTGGGCGTCCTATGATTGAAGTACGCTCGGCCATGCCGTCTAGTCCCAGGTCAATCAAGCTGCATTCAGTGGCGCCATGGGTGAGCACTTGACCCAAGACAGGCCATGGACCATCAATCGTCTCTGGGATTTGGCGTAAAGCGATTGGGACGACCGCAGCATCGAGGATGTGGAGTTGTCGGTCAAGCATCACACGCGCGCTTATTTTGTATCAATGTCATTGTCAATTGGCAATCAGTGATAATATTGTCTTTGAGATAAAGTCGTGAATAGCCCATGAGAAAGACGAGAATCCGATTCAAAAATCTTTTCCCCATACAGTCTGTGATCCAGATAAGAAGGGAAGCGGTGATCCTGATATATGGTGGTCCACTTGGGTGAGAATCTGCAATTTTAGCTCCGCCTATAGCACATCCAGCTAATCCTGGGTCTGTGAAGTGTACTTTGCGCCCACGAGCTGTTATATAGCAAGGATAGCCGAAAGCAAAATGAAAAGCAGCATAGATCAAGAGGACAACGGGCGATTCGAGATATCAAAGTATGCTCGCCTGCGCTTGTAGAAAAGGGAAATGGCCAAATGATGATTTGGGAAGGAACTGAAGGGCGGGAAATGCATCGAAAACACTGAATCGTTGTTTCCTCGTTCGGTGACTCAACTTATCCTCACAGAAATGCCCGACCGAAGCAGCCTGCAATCTTCTGCAACAACTTCTAGCATCATTCCAATAACCAAGAGTCATCCAGATGAGCAATCAAATTCAACTTGACTGTACGTTCGCGTAGGCTCGATCCACACGAAAGTCTGCGGCCATTATCAAATAATGTCCAGACGATAGACACGAAGACAAGGAACCCTTTCCAGGATTCTTATGGAGACCCTCTATATTGCTGGTGAATCGACTTGGCCCGATTCTTCTACTCTCCTACTCTTGGGCCTACAAGTACAAGCATAAGCTTCCAAATGACAAAGATGCTCCGCGCCGGATTGGATCTAAGAAGACGTGACGGTGGCGCCACCTCTATCAAAGGAGCTGACATGAGGAAGGGATGGTAGCATCGACCGGGTCAAAGATTGATAATGGACACTTAGACGTCTTTGAAATTCCTTACCAGCACCCTGCGACAGGCATACGAAAGGCTCCAAGCTTCCTTTGGCAATACTTTGGTTATTGCCATCCACAAGCATGGATATGAACAATGCCTGATCCAGATAGCATTGCTTGAACGTTCCCACTAGACGGCGCGAGATTATCCCAGACAGGTCTTTCCCTGGCGAAGCAATTGCACAAAACGTCTTCATATACTGCAAGACAAACAGCGCAGCCGCGCCACACAGACTCAAACATTCTTCGACTGCACACATAGCGCAATCCCCCCCAGCACAAACACCATCCCAATCCACGTATCTGTACACCAATATCAGTACCTCCTCTCACACCTTCAACCCCAAAACAAAAAGGAGAAGTCCCACTCACCCCTCCCCACCACCTTCCCCTCCGCCCACCACTCCCCCAAAACCGTAAACAAAAAAGCCAAACTATTCGTAATCGGCACCGTCAAACTCAACTCCGCCCGTCCAATCAGCAGAAAAAACCACACGCTCCCCGTCAAATTGATCACCAACGGTACCGCATAGGCCGGACTCCGCAGCAGATCCATGACCGTGAAGACGGCTTTGTAGAGCGCGTGTTTGGCTTTGCTGGGGTAGGTGGTGCGGGGGATGAGGGTGAGGGTGGGGTGCGGAGGGGGGTGGAAGTGCAGGGCGGCGCGGCGGATGAAGGGGGTGGTGAGGCCCCAGGCCATGCCGACGAGGAGGAAGCCGAGGGTCCAGTTTAGGATTGAGGGGGTGGGGGGTGGGGGGTCGGTAGCGGAGGAAGCCATGGTTGTGGTGGGTGTTTGGGTGAGGAGGGTGCTTTTGCAGGTGGAAGGGGTGGTATTTCCTAGCGCAACAATGTCCTCGACGCTTGGCAAGGATGATGAGATTTTGTACTTTGTAATGGAATATTGTAGTCAGTTGGAAATTCATGGCATCATATACATTATCAATTGAGAGTCTATATGCTTCCTATTGTACCCAATTTCACAGCGGCGCCGCGCTTCATGTATGCCTTTCCTCAAATAATGTACAGCTGAATCAACATACAAGAAGGTAGACCGCCAGAAATGCGTAAGATACACTCAGAACCCAAATCTGCTCCTTCTCTGCCTCCCTCTGCCCCCACTGACGCCGATATCAATCCGTCTCATCTCCTCACTCAGAGCACTGGCATCCCAATCTTCCTGCCCGCCATCAATTGGAACTTTTCCAGGAATCGGAGGTGGGATATTCCCAGTAGAAGACCTTCCGTATGTAGGACTACTTCCATAGCCGCCATAATTTTCGCGTTCTCGGAGTGGATAGCTTGGCTCCGACGGTCTTAGTGGAGAGCTTCGCGGAGTCGTGTTTAGCGTCGGTACGAGAGGACTAGATGCAGGCTGGCCCAATGCCGCGCCAGGTCTCTTCTGCAAACGAGCTCGACTTGCTCCGCTCGGGGGAGTCTGGTTCTGGTTTTGAGTATACACTGGGCTAGACATGGCATGTTCAACGGCGGGTCGACGCGCTGCTGGCATTGGCTGAGCACCTTGCGGACTATGTCTGAATCTCATGGTGACTTGTGGACCTTTCTTGGGAGCCTTCTGCTCAGGCTCGGGTGCCCAAGTATCCGTGGGTAGGTGGTCTGACGGGTCGATGATACGTCCATCGCTACCAATGATGGGCCCATCACCCAATTTCTCTTGTCGCTCGTGCTGACGTGAGGCCTCCTTAGCTTGCTCTGGCGTATTGTACCTCGCACCTGGATCATTTACGCTATGTGCGGCGCTGATCGATGGATTGAAGGCATCAAACGAGTCAGGAGAGAAAGGAATCCCTGAATGTGGTCGCGCAGCTGGCGCTGAATCTGGATGGGGACTTACGGACTTGCGCACTGGTGTTCGAGGATCTGGGCTCGCCGTATGTGATTGAATAACAGGAGCTGACGAGCGGTGAGCTCGTCTGTCCTGGACGTTCTCGATATTGCGAGGACGGGGTTGTGGTCTTGATTGCGGCGTTGAGACTGGTGCTTGCTGGTATGGAGGCCGTTGAGGGTCAATCGGCGTCGGGACTTGTTGGTACTGAGGTCGTGGAGGTTCTATTGGGACAGGTGCCTGCTGAAATTGGGGTCGTGGGGGATCATTATGATGATGACGGGCACTCATCCGTGTTTCATGCATAATCCTCTCGGATTCATCCTCAGCGATACTAGGCTCGTAGCCGGGTACAAGACTGGGTGGCATCGACTGGCCATAGTCCCTGATCAGTGATTGAGAGGGTTGATTTCTCAGCTGACTGTATGATGTGTGAGATGAAATAGAGGGAGCTGGCTGTGAATATATTTGAGAATTAGACGGTGACGTTGATGGCGGATATCCTGTATATGAAGGATTAATTTGAACCTGTGAAAGAGGACTCCCGTTGATACTTCCCCGACCATTGCGAATATTGAGTGGCGCTGTTGCCTGAACAGGAGCATACTGTTCTGGTGGTCCACGTCCTTGGGTGTGGGCCGAAGGTCGTGACCCGCTGTTCCGATGAACTGGAGGAGGTGGCGGAGGTTCGTGATCATCTAAAGGAGCGATGTACCCGTGTGGGGGTGCAGCTTGGGTGTCTTCCAAATGGTACAGATGTGCCGGATTTTCGTCATAGCTATAGCTCTTAGACGGAGACGTTGCAGAAAATTGCGGAGGGTATGGAGCATTCTGACGTGGCCGGGCATCGATCATTGCCGGGGACGAGGTCGAATGAATCATCCCTTGTGATGTTTGCGATATCTGAGTTGGTGGTCTTGAATTTCCAGGGTCCGGGTACTCTTCTCCATAGCCAACAGGCTCATCATACGCATATTCATCCTGCGGCATGTGATTGGGAATATCGTTGTCTTCATATCTGTAACAGTTTGACTCCTTTGGACTGAAGGCCTCATAATGGCCAGGGTTGGGCTGATGAGGTGGCGGAGCCATCGCCAGGCTACTATTCTGTGGCACTTGCTGTTGCTGATGATGATGACCGCCTAGAGGTGAAGCTCTTGGTGCGCCGTTTTGGAGCCGCTCTTGACGCTTGTCTAGAGGTGGTGTAGATTCAAAGCCGTAGTCATCTGGCGACTCAGCGTAGCGCTGTTGGGTGTTTGGTGGAGGTGTGTATGGCAGAGGTGACGAACGAGAAGGGTCTGTGGGATCAGCAGGCAAAGGTCTTCTCTTCACTGGCTTGGGCTGCCTGGGTCCACCAACACTGCTGGCGGCCTGGCCTGTAGACACGTCCATGGGAGCAGATTGGCGGCGCTTTTCGGCTTTCTCCTCTCTCGGTCGGGTGTCGTAGTAGGTGAGCTCAATCCTGATCTCTCCAGCATATCTTCCTTTGCAATTGAGGGTGTGCCAGACGTCGTTCTGTCCTCCACCAGGTATAATGATCTGTTCAAGAGTCACATATGTCTCCCCAATGAGCTCGGTCTTCTTGTCGTCGTTAAATACGGAGACCTTCAGCTGGTAGTAGTCTGGGGAGTCGTGAACGGTAAAACGCATCTCCTGGTCCCTATATAATATGAGCTTTGAAAGCGAATCAGGTAAATCATGTCTCACCACTTCGGGGTTTGGCCTCCTCTTTTGTCTGTCTCAGTTTTCTTGGCTTCTTTCCCCAGCCTCGCCGCACAGTACGGGTCTTGCTTGCCCATGGACTTCCGATTGGGAAGATTCTTTGCGCGGTCTGCAATCACCACGAGTGTCCCGATCTCAGGGCCATCAACCGTCATGTCCGCAAAGATGCCTGCTGTGTGTACGCCGCCGACGGCGGCCTTTGAGTTCTTGCCGGCCATCTTGTCGAATCTATTCCTAAAAGCTCAAAAGAGTATTCTGACGGTCAGGTTGTAATTGGAGGTCCCCAGAACGACACCAGCCGCATTCGCGGTGTACCCGAGTCGGGTGTTTAAGACAACAGTCCTAAGGAATCATGTGTATGAGATGCTGTTTATTATTCCGAGAACGAGTCATACAGGCAAAGCTTGGTGTAAAAGAAGAGCAAATTCCAAAGCTCTCAAGCCATGGCGATGCTAAAGTTGTTGGTGGTGTCGTGACGAAGATCGCCGTGGACTCGTAAACTTGTGGCTGGGAAGGCTGGCCAACAACCTGAGCTCCACATTCAGGTATGATCGGTTTCGTAGAAGATGAGACAGTAAAGAACATCATTGGATGTGTCGTATCAAGGTCAGGCCGATCTCTATTGCATTGCGACACATTCTGTCCAACTTACGCACCATGATCGAAATGGTGACGCTGGAGCTCAGACTGCATGCATGGCCTAAAATAGACTCGCTTAGCCTGTAAACAAAGCTAGTCGCTATGGCATCCTGCGCTCGGGTCGATACCTCCCGATGACATGAGTTCGAGCAGCGATACTCATAGTGAAGTAATAATTCCATCCTTGGACCATCAGCTCGGCCCCCCATGATGGGTCGCTGTCATTACTAGCTCTAGGACCTGGCTTGCCAACTTTTCTACATAGCTTCATTACAATTGGCATCTGGGGTCACATGGGGAAATCCACTCTGATCTCTCTATCTAATCAATCACCTTGAATTACCTTACCCAGATGCACGCTTGGCCCACATAAAATAAATGACATGAAACGTCTCGTACATTCCTACTCCCGCGGCCTGTGGACTTAGAACGCCTGCATATGCTCCTAATGACATCCTGCTTATGCATGAATTGAGAGTGGCTGAATGGGTATAGAAGCTGGGGTAGAGCTCGTGTACATTTTGATGGAAGAAAAAGGCAGAGCGTGGCGCGTAGGTTTGAAGGCTTGGTGCCAGCGACATCGATCTTATCGTACAGGGATTGGTAGATTCCATTTGGGTGAACGACTCGACGGTCAGTATTGTTGATTTTCACCGTAAGAATATGGGGTCCCATTAGCCATTGGGCGCTTGCTAGTTGAGTTTCTAAAGCTGGCACCCGGAGGTGGAGGCAAGGGTCCTGATGGCGGAGCTGGGCGGATTGGCAATGTCATGATGGGATTGAAGTTTCCGCTTTGTCTAGAATGAGATGACAGGCTACTATTTGGACTAAGAGCATCTCCATCCTTGGAACGTCCTGATGATGGACCCGACAGGTTGCTTGAAGTGCGAGGTGGGAAGCCCTGTCGGTCGAACGCGGAGCTTTGAGATTGATACATTCCCGTACCATTGACGTCAGTGGATGGTGTGCGCTGCGCTGCATACACGTCGGATGTTGGAGTAGCCCTCATATCATCCTCTGCGATTGGGATAATTCCGCTGGTTGGAGTCTTCGTTGCAGTGGAAGGAGCTGAAGGAGTAGAATCCTTTGACGGTGATGGTTGAGATTCACCACGAAGAAGGGCTTGCGTAGAAGGCGATAATTTAGGTGCGAGATGTGACTTGCGGTTATGCTTCTCCATCATCTGTACTGCCCAATCTTCTAGATCGACTGGCGTTCTCTTTGCAGCTGCAATGAACATGTCGTTGTCCTTTGGGAATACCGTCAGTAAGAAATGACCAGACAAGAATTCATAGACCTACATATAATTGGCGAGGGGTCGGCCGTTCATCAGGATTCTTGAGTAGACAACTTTGGATCATATCGTCCAGCATAGGGGGAAATGCATCACTTGCTGGTAATTTTGGTGCCGGCTCATGAACAATTTGCTGTAGGAGATCCAGTATACCCATGGGCCCAGCACTCGCCCGGTCTCCTGCAGCAGCATCGCTCGCATCAAATGGGAATCTTCCGATAGCGAGTTCCATGACGGTCAGGCCGACGCTCCAGATGTCGGATTTAATGGAGTATTTGGCCCCTTGAATTCTCTCCGGTGCCATGTACGTTGATGTTCCAACGAAGGTGTCTGCGATTGAATTGACCAGTTCGCCTGAAACTCCAAAGTCACACAATTTGATGTGCCCCTTTGAACTGACCAATACGTTCGAAGGTTTGATATCGCGGTGCATGATGCGGTGTGTTTCGTACAAATAATTCAAGCCACTGATTATAGCTTCTGTGATCTTCCCTAGAACATCCACGCGCACGGGACCAAAGTCCTTGGATATGCGATCGAGAGATCTAGGTTAAAATCAGAAACAGCAGGAATGTTGGTGAAACAGGAGCGAATACCCGCAGTCCATGTACTCCATGCACATAATCACGTCACCGGAATCATGGAGGAATGCTCCGTAGAACGTTACAATATTTGGCGAGGTACAGTCATGCATGATGTGGAGCTCTCGAACAATCTGCTTCCGTACGTCTTTCTTGGCCTCTACGTGGATGACCTGACAGATTGTTTCAGTCCTCACTCTCTTCCGAGACTAGAACACCTGACCCTACCTTTTTGGCCATGACGACCTTAGTAGCTGCATGCATGACCTTGCTAACAGTCCCTCCATTGCCAGCTCCAAGCTCTTTCAGTACGATCAGATCTTCGTTCCGCAAATCAAGCTTGAACTCAACGCCGATCTCTAGGGTGTCATTCCTTGTCACATTATTCCCAAGAGCTCCTGGTATTTGTGCATCACCGGCTGAGGGCGCTGGGGGTTTCGCATTATTGGCGTCCAACTTCAGACCTCTAACGTTCTTGCGGCCCAGTGTCCGAGTCTTCATGTCCGACATGATTGAAGGGAGTTTGAGGTCACGAAGACAAGAAAGAGCGCTCTTTTGTAGGTCGAGCAGAAGAGATGACTCGTTCAGGAGCAACTCCTGGTGAAGACTTTGATAGGTGGAGGAGGTCCCACGCAATCAGCCAGTGCCCGATGTAAGTCGCTCAGTCGCGCTAATACGCCACGAAGGCCTCATCTATTCCACCGTCAATCAGTGCGACCATTAGAATCCCGAAGATCAGGTGTCACAGTAGTCTCAATACCGCTCCATTCTGACAGGTCGAGCTGACGTGACTGGAATAGCAACTGTTCCGCAAAGCTGCAGTGCCAAGACCGCCTAACCTCGTTCGGAATACCCGTTGACGGGAGCGTTTTAGCTAGAATGAGTTGAGTGCTCAGGTCTGAGGGATCCTACGAGCGTGCATGATTGCCTAATGTGACTTTGTCTTCCAGTCGTGAGAGCGATACATCTTTTGAAGTGAACGTAGTCTCCATTCTGTGAGGCTCAGCTAAACAGACCAAAATGAGTTCTGCTCTTCGAGACTTGATCGTGGGAGAGGCCGAGCTTGACAATGAAGAAGATGAAGAGTCATACGACGAGGAAACAGGAGAGGTTCATAGAAAAACGAACGGAGTCAAAAGCACCAATGGCGTTAATGGGCATCTCAATGATTCGAGTGAGGAGGAAGATGACGATGACGACGAAGAAGCAGCGAGACTGGTGATGCTAATTGGACTACCTGACTTTGTGG
>JAABUP010002324.1_pt1 | contig 37173 bp, 55 predicted proteins | sample 5559201 | NCBI WGS metagenome assembly JAABUP01 (sample SAMN10711887, study PRJNA513373) | rock metagenome | isolation source: Antarctica rocks | place: Antarctica
TGGCTGGAGTGCAAATGGCCAGCCGCCTGAGCTGGAGCTTGAGCAGCTCACTATGTTGCAATGTGTTAAGGTGTAGATGCTGCAGAGCAGGTGCACACAACAGGCTGTGCATGGGACGCAGCATCATGCCTGTGCAAGACCTTAATATGAACCTCAACATGGGTGATAGAAACACACCATCCCATTAAAGAATGCATCATTCCAACAGCTTGTCCACAAGATCAGCAGCATTGCAGCAGCAAAGCTGTTTGACTGGGTTTCTGAGTTCTGGAATGCTATCAGGGCTTTTTTCGAAAGTCTGCATGCACATCATTTTGGTGCAGACCCAGCATGGCTGGCAATGACAACACAACACAACACAACACAACACAACACAACACAACACAACACAACACAACACAACACAACACAACACAACACAACACAACACAACACAACACAGGACCACAGCAGGAGCAGTAATCACCTTCTTGTCAGGTTTGGCAGGCTCCATGACTACATCAGCATCGGCGTTGTAGGCCTTAGGGGCTGTCAGAAGGGCCCCAGAAGCGCCCTGCCTGCCTGCATCATACTTCTGTGGCTCAGCCTTGCCTCGGGGCTGTGCTGACTCACTGCCCAGCAGCTTCCCTTCCAGCTGCCGTAGCCTTGACTCAACCTGCCAGTCAGGCAGTCGCCCTCAGCACTTTCTCAAACAGCTGTTTTGAAATGTAGAGCTAGAAGTCAACAAGGCAAGGCCATACCAAGCAGCCCTTGCAGCAGCAGAAGCTGCTGCTGGGTTCAGTCTGAGATTTGAGATGCTTTTGGTGATGCTATCACACTCGTGTTGACAGCAAGCAAAGTGCTTGAGACAAAGCGGTGGTCACAGGAAGGCATGACAACAGATGACAATGGATGTAGGTGAACTTTCGAGGTGACGAGTGCATGATTCGTTTCTTCCTGTCCCCGGAGAGTGCACCCTTTGATGTAGCCTCCATTCAAAACCAGTCAGCCCGGAAAGGGACTGACAGGCTCATTCAAAAAGGCGTTAGAATTGAGATTGATGTGCATGCTGCATAGCACATGACCACATGCAAGACGCTCATACAAGACAGACTATACAAAGTATAACAGCGTCTGACACACAGGCAGCTGCAGGAATCCTTGAAAAATAACTGCCAGAAATCAGCCCATGAAAATGTATATTGGCCAGCTGGAGTTCCAGATGAATGGAGCATATACCTTGCTTCTGCTTTCCAAACCAATGGTGGCATCTGCAGACTCTCCAAGGGCGTCTACTCTGATGGACAGGGAGCACTTTGCTGCCAGGACTCGGGAGATTTTGCCCTTGAACTTGGGGGCTGCCTGCCCAATGAGTGATGCGTGGTAGATGAGACCGTACTTAGGAGTCTCATGCTTTGTCTTCAGCGCTCTGCACGACATGACACAGACATTGTGAGTAAGAGCAGATTGCCCATGTGTGCACAACATGCTTGAGGCGCAGTGTGTTGCAGTTCATGGTACAACTTGTCATTCTGAATATCCTATGTACCAGCAATTGGACTCAACATATGGATGGATGGATGGACGAACAAATGAAGTTTGCACCTCATCCTCATGAACAAAATCTTCTGAATTTAATGTGACACTTGGTCAGATCATCGCATAAACAAAGCACCTTGGTGCATCATGCTTCTTGAGAAACCACACTCACAAAAGTCTTTGATAATCTCACTGCAGCGTCACTCACTTGAGTCAACAAGTCCCCACAAGTGAGCATATATTGCATTTTGAGAGTCAAGAGGATGTCAGAACATGGCTGTTGTCTAAAAATCACCTGAAGAGTGCCTTCTCTGCTCCTAGGATCTGCACAGTACTGGCAGGGTGCTTGGCCAGGTTGAGCAGGCTGCCAGCATGGGCTATAAGGCGGGCCCCCACCAGCTCCCCCACCAGCACTGTCAGGTTGGGAGCAATGGCTTGCATCCTGCTCTTCAGGTAGTCAAACAGCTGCCCCCTGTACTCTGCCAGAGCAATTACCTGCATGTCACTCCTTGGTGCTGAGCAACTCTGTATGAATAGATTTATCACGAAGTATTCTGAGCACCCCGCCTCTTCAAGAAGCTGTATGAACAAATGAATGCTGCAGATTGCATTGGTCCCCCCCCCACCCCACCCCCTTAACACTTCTTGACAGGGTCCTCTGCGGAGGTCATCTGTCCTAGCCTGTGAAGCGTCCGCCAATGCTAGAACAGGCGTGCTATGCAGAGGACCCTGTCAGGAAGTGTTGAGGAGATGGGGGTGGGGGGAAGGAAATGTCATGGGTTCAAAGTAGGCACCTGATCACAAAGAGCCTCAATGTTCATCATGTCCTCCACACTGATTTCTGTGCCCATGGATATGACAGCTGCATCCTTCAGGTGGGATTCCTCCTCTTCCTCCAAAGGGATGCCTGAGAAATCCTGAGCTGCTGCATTCTCTCGTGTGCCCATCATCTTGATCTGCAACACCCAAACACTGGTAAGAGGTGCAACAGCACAGCCACCGCAGACAAGTGCTCTTAGTGCTCTTAGTCACTGGTGCCTCACCTCACTAACTAAACTGGATTGCCTGGACAGCCTGGACAAAAATGATTGACTCATGAATTAGGAAGTCTGATGCTCAGAGTCATTCAACACACAGCTGGAGACTTGCCTATGCCTATCTGCGTATGTTTTGCCAGGATTCACTTTGCTAAAGACTTGCAACAATGAATCCTGGCAAAACATACGCAGATAGCCATAGGCAACATAGGTCAGCTACAAAGGAACTCATGCAGTTTGGACTATGGGACCATTGCCAGCAGTTCAATGCAGCAAGAGTGAGGAACATACTGCTTTGGCGTATTTGATGTTGTCAGCCACAATCTTGGTCATCTCTGGGAAATGCCAACCATACCACTCCCTGACACGCATGGCATATGTGTTGAGCTCCTTATCTAGGTCATCCAGCAGCCCAATGGCCTGGACAATCATAGTGTCCACCTGCCGTACAAGCCAGCATGTCAATGAAGAGGACTGGAATCCAGGAGAAGAATTCAAACTCTTGAGAAACTAACACGAGGTAAACTGCAAGCTGTACAAGAATGGTCAAAGCAGAGAAGAGACAGGATTTGAACACACACAGGCTGGCATTGTGAACCAAATTGAGCATGTGCGGGTTTGGATAGACGGTAGCATCATGGCTCATGGCTTTCACACATGTCTGTAAAGAAGACAGACTATGATGCCTTGTCAAAGTACCCAGCAGATGTTGAGCATACTCACCTTGTCAGGGCTGAACTTCAGCTTGTAGCGTGACAAGCTGTGACTCAATCCTAATGACATGGGGGTCAAATCCTGCCCAGCAAGGCCACTGCAGAAGCAACAGGCTCAAGTAAGAAGCAAGCACAGTATGACAAAGCTGCTGACAAGAATGCGCAAGAATGAGCAAGCTGGGAGTAGGCTATTATGCAACTTTTTTGCAGGGGAGGAATGAGCTAGTGGTGCATCCACCTGATGAGCCCTTGCAACTGGCTTCTAACTCCTCTGGTGAGCTCCATGACTCCATTGCTGCAAGACACACAGCACAGGTCAGGTGCTGCATAACATTACTTGTGGAGGGCGTTCAGCACTGCATGTTTTGGTCAATCAGGGTTGCTTTTGCTTTTGCTCACCTGTAAATGCAAGGAATATCCAGCTTCTCCTTAATGATGCTGCCAAGCTTGGAATCCAGCACAGCAAGTGTATCACCCTCAGCATTCTTCTTCAGGAACTTTTTGAGACCTGGATTGCGCAAATGGTCAGTGAGCTTCATTTGCACAAATGCTGCATGGTGCTATGGTCTGCATACAGAAACCCTTGTTCAAACTGGGAAATGGTGGTGTGTGCTCAGTACCTTTGCTCAGCTTGCTGTCCACAAGGGCAGCTGCTGCTGCAAGAGCCTCTGTTGTGTTCTCAAATTTGCTGAAGGCCTTGAGCTTGACGACCTTGCGGGCGTCTTCTGGGGTGCTAAAGTCCTTGTACAGATCCTGCACAGGAGCAGCAGACTTAGGAATGAGGCTGTTACTACCCGCTGCCTTGCCGCTGAAACTGCTAAGGTACTGCAGACTTTGCAGCGCTTCGAGCTGCAGGTTCAAGCAGTCAAGGCGTGACCGACGGTTGCAGTGCGTACCTCAGCCTCCTGCAACTTGCCCTCCTTCAGCACCTTGAACAGAGCATACCCAGCAGCGGTTTCGAACAGCAGCAACATGATTGACTTAGCGCCGCTCCTCCGACGCTGAGCGCACAAGCCTGCTAGTCCGAGCAACTACACCCAGTTAGGTCTGCCGTCAGGCGGCGAGCAGTAAACGGATAATCTAAATTTGCTTTCTGTTTCGAGTCACGGGGAAGCCCTCCATGCAAGCAAGGCAAATTCCGACGCGCACCCGCTCAAGACTGCATCAGTTCTCGTATGTGCGAAGCGCAACCGACTTGTGCTGCAATTGTTTTCAACTCCTCGGGCAGTGCCTGACGCTCGCGTGCCTGTGGACACGCTAGTCGACCCCGTCACAATCAGTACAAGATGACTACCGACCAACAGGTACTGCAAGTGGTCTCCGGTGATGGTGAGTTCAATGAGGCAGACGTGCGTCACTTCGTATCCGCCGCTCACATCGACACGGCTGGCGTCGACTACCAGACCATTGCAATCACGGGACCTCAGAGTTCCGGCAAAAGTACTTTGATGAATGCGCTGGTGAGCTTTGTGAGGCACTGTATGATCAGCAGGCTTTACAGTGAGATTCATTCATGCGACGCTACAAGGCAATTGCTGGACTGATCAAACAGTGGCCTGCTCTGCATGTAGCGTTCAGTGATCAGTCTGTTGCTTAGTGCAGTTCGGCACTGGCTTCACAGAGATGGACGCAATGAAAGGCAGAAATCAGACTACCAAAGGTATCTGGTTTGCCAAGTCCACAAAAATTACAGAGCCAGTGACAATGGTCATGGACTTGGAAGGCAGTGATGGGAGGGAGCGTGGAGAGGATGATACCTCATTTGAACGCCAGAGCTCCTTGTTTGCCCTAGCTGTTGCTGATGTTCTCCTGGTCAACATGTGGGCCAAAGATATTGGGCGTGAAGCAGGCTCTGGCAAACCACTTCTCAAGACAATTTTCCAGGTTGGTACTCAATACTTGCGTGAACAGGACATGTATGTCTCGATCACATGCTGCATGCAATAAATCTGACAAACCATCTCTGACAACTGTGCTTGTGCTGTTACACATTCTTGATGCAATGAGCAGGACCTTCGTGTTTTGCGTCACATCTGGCATGCAATGACAATTGCATGTATGTTGCGAAGCCTTACAACGAATGCTGATGCTGCTACTCAAGCAAATTAAGCATTAGGCTTATGGCATGTGTGGCAGCAGCCTATCTAAACTTTGTTTATTCTGCTCTGCAGGTCAACCTGAAGCTCTTCACTCCCGCCCCCAATCGGAGGAGAACTGTCCTGCTGTTCGTTTTCCGAGACATGACCAAGACTCCTCTGCAACAGCTGAAAGCCACCTGGGAAGAGGACCTGCAAAGGATGTGGCAGTCCATTACTAAGCCCCCTCACTATGATGCTTACTCCTTTTCTGACTTTTTTGAGGTGACTAAGACAGGCTGAGCCCACAATACACACATAGCATTGTACAGCAGCCAGCAGCTTCTGTGTGAACATGCCAAGCTATATGCAGCTATTGCAAGCCACCAAAAAGACTGTCAGCCTGCACTGTTGCCAGCGAAGTTGCTCACTTCTTGTTGCTTCTGGTGACTGATTCCCTGTTGGTGCTTTGCCACAAGATCTTGTTACCGTGTACAATGTACACATGTTATTGTCATGACTCTTGTTACCTAATTTGACAGGTCCAGTATGCCGCCTTGCACAACTTTGAAGACAGGGAGGAAGACTTCAGGGCAGACGTTGTCACACTGCGCCGGCGCTTCACAGCTGAAGGTATCTAAAAACTATCAGTTCTGATACACCAATCCACCCTCAACAGCAACAACACATGCTTGTGCCTTGTCATAACCAAAGAGGATGTGCCTGTATTGCGCAATCAAGGTACACCTGTGCATGGTGGCCTCTTTTGGACACCAATTGTGCCACACTAAGAAAATTACAAGACAGTAAGACACATGCGGACATGTGCAGCTGTCTTTGATGTGTTTTTATCTGCCCATTGGATTCAGGCAAGGTAGGCAGGCCAGGTAGGTACCTGGCAAGAAGAATTAGCTAGAACACCTGTAAGTTATTCTGACTATTATTGGATTCAGGCTTGAAATCCTCAATGCAGGTGACAACTCTCTGGTGCGCATCAGCCAGGATGCCCTGCCTGGTGACGCTTTTGCCCTCAGCCTCAACAAAGTCTGGGAGGTCATCAAGTCACAGAAGGACCTCAACCTTCCTGCACACAAGGTGTGCCACCTATGTCACCTAGTAGATGCGCCATGTGTTTTGCCATGACGATGTTCAGCCGCTGGATATGCACTGCAAGTCCCATGCCAACGCTGAAGCAGCAAGTGACATACAGTTCTGGTCTATGGGCATAGCAGTTGTGCCACGAATGTGGTGTTAAAGCTGTCTTGTTTTGAGTTGGTGCTGATAGGCATGTTGACACAAGGTCATGTCTATAGTACAAACCCGTTGCCAGCAACAATTCACAAGCTACTGAGGCTAATGCTTTACCTTGTTCAGAGGCACTGGCTCTTGAGTGTGAATGCTGTCTCCCCAGTCTTGGCCTTTGCTGCAGGTCATGGTCGCCAACATCAGGTGTGGAGAAATCCTGAATGACCAACTGCGGGCCCTGCAAGAGGACCAAGCCTGGACCTCCTTGACGCAGGCAGCACAGCAGCACTTGGTGCCTGACTTCGGCTCACAAGCCTCTAACCTGCTTGAAAGCTGTCTCACAGGTGTGACCTGACTGTGTAACAAGTTGAACAAGTCCTGCTGATCAGCAAGGGCTGACCGCGACCCTTGTCTGTACATCAGCAGACTGTCATCCTGTCAGCCAGTCCCATACAGCAGTCTGTTGAACATCATGGAGCTGGCTCCAGTCATACATGCTGACCCCTACCTTCTCAAGAGATGCACAAGCCACAAAGATTCAACAGCAGTTGATCACCCTTCCCAAAGAGTAAAGGTTGAAGTGATATACACCTTGGCAAGTACTCATTGAGGTCAGACAAGGTACTCTGCTGATGCAGGCTATGAACAGGAGGCCCGCTACTTTGAGTCAGGAGTGCGACAGTCCAAGCAGCAGGAGCTTCACAGCAAGCTTTCCTCCATGGTGCGGGAAGTATTCCAACAGCAGCTGGGGCATGTTCACAAGAAGCTGCTGCAAGCTTTCAAGGGCGATCTGGGAGGCTCCATCATGGACAAGACCCAGCCCTTTGCTGAAGCTGCTGACAGGTGAGTAGCAGCTGCTGTGCCAGCCAATTCCAGTCTCTCATTTTACAAAACACATCTCAAACTGTCATCCATTGAATACGTTTCAGCTTGCTCAGCAATGCCAGGCCTGTCAAACAAGCAAGCACCAAGCGTACTGCAGATACTTTGTCGTACTGTGCCACTCTTCTCTCACACAAAACTGTGACATGTTGGGCGGCAAGATGGAAGACACCAAAGAGATCAGCAGAACATTGTATGTCTGCTTTTGTGTATTTAGTACCATCGCCTGCTGTGCGCTGAGCATTTTGACCTTGCAGCTTGACACGTCCCCAGCAGCGCATCATGAACCACAGGCTGATGTGCCGCCTGCTTGCTGCTAACCAGCCAGCTGCTCTGTGTCCCTGCCATCACCTGTCATTGCCAGAGGCACGTCTTACCTCACCCAGTCCCAAAACATCTGCACATTGTGGAAACGCATTTTTACTGTCCCCAGATTATATTGTAGTGTGGCAATGACGTTTCTGAAAGAAAATTGGGATTGAGAAGAGCTGAGTTGTGTCTACGGTGTCCCCAGGTGGTCCAGCCAGGCCAAGCAGGAGTTCACGCAGGGCACACGCGACCACCTGACAGTCAAAGGTGTGGACTGTGAGGATCTCATCCAGGAGGGACTCCAGTCGCTCATGCAGGAGGTCAATGCCTGGGTTGAGCATCTACGCCAGGACAAGGTATCTGCCTCACACCATATGATGGCAACTGCTTACCAATCACAGCAGACTGCTCAAACTTAAGATGGCAAGCTGTAAAAAGCTAGCAACGTGGTCTTGAAACTTTGCTTTTATCATGTGAAGCCCAAGCATGCACGCCTGTGGGTGAGATACATTTGCAACAGTATGCAGCAGAAAACGCCAGCTTGCCTGTCCTTGCTCGCTGTGGATTTGAAGTCTGTAGTCTTGCACGGCAAGGCTGCCTGTTGCTAATGAAGCAATGCTCCTTCACACACTTTCTCCATAAGTCACTGCTGCCAAAACACCAAGCATACTTTCAGCAGCTGCACCCTCACAAGCAGCAAGCACATTGATGGGATGTTTGTCTGGGGCACATTGATGGGATGTTTGTCTGGGGCTGCAGATCAAAGAGATCATGACAGCAGCAGAGCAGGCAATGCAGAGCCAGCTGGCAGGCCCAACCATTGCACTGCTTGATGACATGCCTGCAGATCTGTGGACACGCCTCTCCAACAGGCTCAGCTCCTCAACCGCAGCCGCTGCTCAGGTACAGCTTCCTGTGCACAACTGTTGCGTGTTTGTGACTGAATGCAGCAGCAACCTTGCCAGCGTGCAAGTGACACAGCTGTTGTCTTCAGTTTGTTACTTTAAATACACAAAATTTGTGTGTGCGTGTGTTCTTGACCATAGTGGCATGTCACAGCAACATTTTGGGCAGTCTGGCTTGGGCAGTCTGGTTTGCTCTATCTTTTACCAAGCTGGCTACCAAGCAGAGTCAGGGCGGTGCAACAAGACTTCGTTGCAGCAAATGCTTTTGGCTCCCCACCCAAACCGACGCAACATCAAGATGTCAGTACGCCTATGAACCCCATGCATTGACACGTATGTCCCTGAAATAACCTTCAGTCACTCATTAGTGAAGCACAGTTGGTTAGTCAGGCCCAGCTGTACATGCATGGGAAGCCATTGCACGACATAGCGCAGTGAGAGCATGCACGCGTGTGATGCAGGTCCTGACAGAGGGTCTGGAGGGGTACTCTGTCTCAGAGCATGAAAGGCTACAGCAGAGGGAAGAGTTGCAACAAAGTGGGCGGCACAGGGTGGAAAGCCTGGTACAGCAAGCCGCTGACACAGCTCTCAGCCGCATGAAAGACAGGTTCACCTCTCTTTTTCTCAGCTCTGCTTGTCCACACCATTAGTATCATTTGTGTCTCTCTGCCTGTTGCACATACCCTTGCGTCATGGAAGCCATGCCTGCATTGCAGTATAACGCCAGGCAAAGTGAGGTAACACCATTCCAAACCACAGTCAAGAAGTTCAGCATGCCTTACAGACATTGCTGAGGGTGTAAATGCTGGAATCTGAAACCTATGGCTACACACTAGATGCACAGCTGCAGGGGATGTGAAGCTGTGTATTGCAAGTGCTCACAGTGCAGATCTACATCTGTGAGCTTTACTGAGGCAACAGTGCATGGGTGTTGCAGTAACAGTTGTGCTGCAGGTTCAATGATGTGTTTGCCAGGGATGAGCAGCACATGCCTCGCAACTGGAGCCCTAGCGCAAACATCCCAGCCATAGCCCAGCAAGCACGCCAGTCTGCCGCCAGGCTCTTGGCACTGCTTGCTGTCATTCGCTTGCACTCTGTCAAGGTATGTGTGCTGTCATTCGCCTGCACCCTGTCAAGGTATGCGTGCTGTTCATGAAGACTGGGCTTTGAGCTGCGTGAAAGCTATGCTCTAGTTTGATCTGTGGCTACGCCAGAAATGTGTTCTGGTTTTGCAAAGGCTACTTAAATATTCGTGAGATGTCATTGACATTGGTCTGTGGCTGGACGGGCTGGAAATCGGCAGTGCGCACCCTGGCAGTCCGGACTGCCTGTTTCCAGCCCGTCCGATAGATGATAGGCTCAAAAGATGTGCATCTAATCTGCAAGCGCCTTTCCACTGCTTGGGTTCAACAAGCAGGACCAGAGGCACAGCTCAACCTGCATGCTCCCCACTCCAAAGATGAATCATGCACTATTCTGGTGCAAGACACTGCTCACAACGCCCAAGAGTCCTCTTTCACATCTGTCAGCAGCCAAGCTCTGAACCAGAGCATTGTTGCTCACAGAGAGGCCAAGCCAAGTCAAAGCACGAGTTCTGTCAAGCCTGACTGCAGCTCGCATGCATGTGTGTAATGACAACAAATGAGGGCCAGCCAAAGCACTGAGAGAGGCACATCTCTTCTGGAAACAATTGGCAGCTTCTTGTCCCAACTTTACCGGCTGCCTGTAGGGCAGTGAGGACAAGGTGGAGCGTGCGCTGCTGAGTCTGGCAGCTGACAGGAGGCCGGTTCAGGGCAGTGGGGAGGACGACAGAGCCGGTCACAGCGCTGAGTGGGACACCTTGGCTGCTCCCCAGTGGCCAGGCGTGCCTGAGAAGGCCATGCTGCTCAGCCCCAGCCGGTGTCGAGCCCTGTGGCGTCAGTTCACATCAGACACCAACTTCATGGTGCAGCAGGTACCCTTCTGCTGCTCTGGTGTTGGCTGGGTGGTATGAATGCTGTTGCCCTGGGTCTGTGCATCACGCAGGACTTAATTCTGAGTGACAGCTGCTGCTTGTCTGAGTGCGTCACCCAGCCTTTTGGTGTTGATAGAGCAGTAAGTTGACCAACTGATGCAGCAGAAGGCCACCAACTGGATGAAGAGGTTTGCCCAACTGATACATACTTAGCTATCAGTTGTAACTTCATCATCCAGTTGGTGGCCTTCTGCTGCATCAATGGGCCAATCTACCGGCGTGTCTTGAAATCCACATGATGCTGCTGGCTTGTGCACTGCAGCCTTGCACGTGCGCGAATGGCTTTCCTGCAACACGCAGCAGTAAACGAAGCACTGACAACTGTGTAATTTTGAGTGCATGGGTAACCATGACTGACCACAACCAGCTCCCATTAAGAGACTATGCCATTATGCTTTGGCTGCTAGAGTGTCAATGGGCAAACAGCAAGGTTGGTGTGTCAAGCTGGCTGTGCAAGGCATTCGTGGTCACAAAGCAAACAAAACAGCCATTGACCAACTGTCATCTCTGTCGTCCACCTCATGGTCATCAGTGGCTTCAATCAATTAGCCACTCAACATGGCTGAACAGCTTGACAGGCAGTGAGTACTCAAGGGACACACAGGGTAGATAGTACAGGGCAGATAGTACAGGGCAGATAGTACAGAGCAGATAGTGCAGGGCAGATAGTATAGGGCAGATAGTACAGGGCAGCTAGTACAGGGCAGATAGTGCAGGGCAGATAGTACAGAGCAGATAGTACAGGGCAGATAGTACCATCCAGGTTGCCACTGACAGCACTGGGCTTGACTGCAGCAGCCGGCCCAGGTTGCTTGTTGGCTATGCAGGTGATCAACGCCCAAGAACAGAGCACACTAGACAGCTAGCAACCGGCTACCTCACCTGCCACACCCTTGTTGTCTGTATGCATGTATGGTGCGCTATGAAAATTTTGCAAGGAAGCACCCAGGATAGGATGTCAATGATGACTTGTCCTGCATGTACCTAGCTCATCATGAGCTGGAAAGCAGTATAGTTATTATCATTGTTATTGTTATTGTTATAATCTGTCAATGCTGGCGCTGAGCATGCATGAATGGCGTTGCAGGCAGTGAACACCCAGGAGGCCAACAAGGCAGCTAGTAACCGGCTGCCCCCCCTGTGGGCAATGGTGGCCATGGTGCTGCTGGGCTGGAATGAGGCCATGTCCATCCTCACCAGCCCTCTCAAGCTGGTACGGCCCCCTGTCAGCATCTTTGGGCTATGGCCTATGGTCATAGCTCTGGGCTGCCGCCTCAGGAGGCTCCCGTTATGATCGCTGAAAAGCTTGAACAGTTTCCCCCCCTGTCAGGAAACATTGGGGTGTGAACCCAGCTCAACAGTCTCAAGCAATGCATGTCGGTTTGGGTTGAACAATGTGCCAATGCAATTGTGACCAGTTGGTTTGTGACCTGTGACCTGTGCTGAAGTATGCAAGCACACACTGCCAGCTTCTGATTCAAAAGCTGGAAGTGTGTACATGCATACTTCAGCACAGCATCAGATGCAAATCTGGCTGCTGTTCTGCATTCTGAGGCGATCGAGTCATCTGACTTTCTGGACATGATCAGCATATTGTTCAGTGGGTAACACTACATCCTCATTGGAGCAATCGCTGTCAGTAGCCTAGCTGTGTAGCACATTTCACAACCTAGCTAGCAAGCTATCACACGCTGCTCAGCCTGATGTCAACATGACCTTCACCACTTCACATGGCGACAGTCCCATGGCGTTTCGTCTTGACAAACTGCTGTACAGGCGATCCTTTAGTGCGCCTTGCACGTGATCGCATTCACCCGCACGAGCCATCATGGCAAGTCTGTGATATGGCACAGGTGGTCCTTGTGGTGGGCTTGCTGTTTGCCAAGACTGTGTACCAGGAGCTGGAGGTGGACACAGAGATGCAGCATGGCCTGCTGCCCGGCTGCTTGGCCCTCGCTGCCAAATTTGTGCCCACCATGAAGCAGGTCAGACGGGGTTGTGTGCTGCATACTATTCTTCACATCTTCGCTCACTCTTTTATGGGTGTTTGAGCCAAGCGCTTGCTTAATACCTTCACTCGTTCTAGCACAGATGTTCCAGCTAATTGTGTAGGTACCTGTGAGTGTCCCTGGTTCGTATTTCTGCTGCTGATTGCCCACAGAGTCATTTTTGCAGTCAACAGTCTATAGTCAGCTGGCTGCAACTGCCAGCTCAAACCACATCACATCAAAAGCCAGCTAACAGCCAGCATTGTTGTCATGATCAGGACGTGCTTGCAGCTGCAGTGATGCACACTCAAGGCTGACCTGTCTGAGCAAAGACCTGGCCACAGGATGAGACATCGCGTGACCAGTATGAGCTCTGACGCTGAAGGTGACATCATGATCGCAGGTGGCTCGCAGAACTGGTGAGCAGTGCATGAGCTTTGTGCACGACCCCAACCAGCTGCGTGAGACGGTCCAGCACCAGGTAGAAGCTGTTGTGCACCAGGCTGATGGTCTTCTGCACAGCCCCAGGAAAACTACCAGGTACAGTCAAACACTGCTGCACCATCAGCTGTCTACATATGTCATTACAAGTTGTCCAGATCCTGTGTGCCAGCGTGCTGCGTTGTGGGTGTTGATGGGTGGGTCATGTGTTGGCACAGCAGCAGACACTCAGCAGGTGTGATGTGTGAACTGCTGTTGTGATGGAAGTCACTGACTTGTGTACCTGACAGGTTGCTTTCTGTGTGCAGGGATATTCAAATGACAAGTGTGAAGTCAGGCAGCTTGGACTCATCATCATCAAACAATCTTAGGCATAGAGAAACCAGCAGCCAACAGAGCAATTTAGACGCCAGTGCGCCTCATGCAGACACAAACACCTTGTCAGACAGCCACAAATCCAAATGAATCTACGCTGTGTGTAGTATTGTCTGCTTTGATACAACTGTCAAATTGAATTGAGTGCTTCTTGCTATGGCTTGCGCTGTACAGCTTTGCCTGTCGAGGTCACAGCAGTATCATCACACATGGCTGCTGAAGCTGCTGCCACTGCAGAGCAATGCTCATGCCAGAAAGTACTTGGAGCTTACAGCTTCTGAGCACTGCATGAGACGCTTATTCATCATGCCTCTCAAGAGTCTTCAAGTGAGAAAAGCTTCCAACATCAGGGTGAATTTGGGCCAAACTGATGCACATTGGGTGGCAAGAAACGACATCACTTGTGATGCTGTACATAATTTATGTGTAGTCAGAATCAGCAGAGTCTGAAAGCAGCAGTTCCCTCAAGTGGGCCGAACATAATGCCTCTTGATCTTCTTAGGAGAAGCGTGCTGTCACCATAGGGCTTCATGTTGTGCAATGAAAACTTTTAGTCCAGTCTGAATGCCACATGCAAACTTGCATGTGACTGAGCCTTTTGCACATGGCACCAGTTGCAATGTGTCATCTCTCATCCTGTGATGCCTGGAAGAGAGCCCTTTTCTGCAAAGACCAAGGCAGCCACAACTATTCCTGCAGCAGTAACAACCATGGTTGACACATCAGCTGATGTGCTATTCATGCCTCAGGAGTGACGCTAGATAAGTACTGCAGGCATTGTAGGTGCATGACACCCACCTGCTACCAATGATAAGTATGAGAATCCCTCAACAGCTCCCAAAAGACTGCCTGGCAACCCTGACCCTGTTTTGACCTTGGTGTATATTGACCAACCCACAACGCCAACTATGACAAGGTAACTGATGCCCTCTGTAGCCCCATAGATTCCACCAGGCCCAGGCGGCAGCCCTTCCCCTGTTGTCTTCAAAAAGTATTCAGACACCAAAACTACAGGGTTTGCCACCAGTCCTGCGCATAAGCACAGTCCGATCTGAATTCCACCATCGAAAGACAAGCGAAATGCTTGTTTGCAGACTCAGCTCGCCCGTGAGCAGCGAAGGACCTGCTGCCACTACTGCTTTTGTCAAGGAACTGTCCGGCTCAGCTGTGGCTTGCGTTGTCACTGCTACACGATGGTTGCGCCGTCTGGAAGGCAACATCGAGGGACCTGCGTTGGCAGTGCGTTTACGCGTCTGTGCTTCAGCGCGCGTCTGTGCTTCAGCGCGCTTCGTTCAAGGCAGTGATCGATTGACCAGGCCAGTCCGAAAACCGGCCAGCCAGCAAAGACGAACGGGACATTGTGTCACCTGAGCCGAAAGCTCCTCGCAGCTTGTGAGGACTAGCAACCATCGTTGCAGTGCAGCATTTAGCATGGCTGATCGAGAAGCCTGCCATGCTTAGTCAAGTGCTTGCGCCAAATAGAGGGACGCTATTGCAAAAAGGACTGCTAGTATGGCTTGTTCCAAGCAGCGCCTATCGCCTGACGTCGAGAATGGGCGTGAATCTGCAGAGTTTGCGGAAAGATCGTTGACCTCTTGCTACAGAGTTCTGCGGTCAGAGGGCATACTTAGTCTTCTCGCAATATAGACTTGCGAGGGAGCGAAGACTGCAGTGAGATGAGTCACGATGTCAGCCATGATGTCAGGGGCATCGGTGCGACGCTTTTGCGCTCGCAAAGCACTTCCGCCGACATGATGACCGAGTCTATTGCTGAGCAGTTTCCGGACGTAAGCGGACTAGATTTCGCGTTCGACCCACTCGACAACTTTGAAGATCTCTGTGCGGAGCTGGATACCGGAGCGACGACAGCTGCAGTCACTGCTGGGTCGCCAGCCATCAACGCGTACTTTGACACACCTTGCGATCTTGGATCCGCCGCTGCTGCTGACATCGCGCCCGCTGCGACACCTGCACCTCCCAAGAAAAAGCAGAGAAATTTAGTCAACGCGAGAAATGCGCAAAGAAGGTTCAGAGAGAGGCAGAAGGCATGTGTCAACGCTGAATAACTATGCAGTCTGTTGCAATCGTACAGGCACTTGCAGACTGACCCGGCAAACTCCTATGTCGCTTTCGATCAGGTGCAGTCAGAAAGCATCCTTGGGCAACTTTCGGTCACCACTGCAGAGCTGCGTGAGCTGAAGCGTCGACAGCAGCAGCTGGAAGCCAGAAATGTGCTTCTTGAGAAAGTTGCTGAACTCAACACTGTGCAGCAAAGTGGGGACTGGGGGGTAAGGTGGTCTTCTGAGTGCACTCTGCTGTTTGCCATCCTTTTGTAGCAGTGAACAAGTGCAGGGTCACTAGAACTTGTAACTCATATGACTCAGCGGACTTTCGCTTGTTGAAAGCACACATAGCTGCACTGACAGTGTTGTAATGCCTTGACCAGGCTGCAAAGATTGTGGTCATGACACACATCTCAACTCTGTTTCTTGGCGGCCAACTTTGATGTCATGCACAGGAGCAGCAAGCGGTGCTGGATTTTGCCTGCGCCCATACACAGCCAACAGAGCAAGGGCACGCTCTCACTCTCACCATTTGGGGCCAGGCCGAGTGCACATCTGCCCGGAATGTTAGCAACATGTCTATCCCTGAGATCGCCTCCTTATGGACGGTGAGTCCGCCTGTTTCGCAAGCCACAAATGATGCAACTAGCAAAGCACTATGTTGTTCGGAGATGCTGTTAATATACTTCTCTTGCTTACAGCAATGTGTATCTGCATACAGTGATGCAGCTCTGTGCACCATTGTGTATGCAGCATCGTGACTGCTAAGCCGCTTGCATCCAGACTGTACTTGTTTGTACTACAGCAAATTTATAACTAAGCTGCATCATGTGTGTACACTTGCATTGTCATTCATGCATTGTCGTATGTTGCCGATAGCTGCAGCGGACATGCAGTCTTCCAAAGCCTTTGTTACTTTGCAACCTTGCTGTTCACGTAATGTCCAAGCCACGTATGTCCAGGAGTATGTGCGAAGGCTAGGCACCCTGTTAGTAGGCCTCCAGGAAGACCCACAAGCCCCTGACAGGCCCTGTTTGGATACATGGGTAGCAGAAGCCAGAGCCTTGATCTGCTGCATCAGAGCTTACAATCCAGAAGCTCTCAAAAAGCTAGAGACCTCCAGTCTGTACAACAGCGTGTCTGTTGAGCAGGACTTGAGTGCATCTTTCTGTACTCAGCAGCTGGTGAGTGGGCAAGATCTTGCAGTCACTGCTTTGTGTGCAATGCCTGCCTGCAGATATATACGTCTTTTATACGCCGCCTGGCACCAAAAAATATCAATCAATGAAGCCTCTCTAGAAGAGCTGTCATGTCTTTGTTTCCTCACAGAACATTGTTTGCCAGACAGTTTGAAAGTAGTAACATCAAGGTCAAACGCCAAAGCTGCACCAAATGCGCCAGCTGGGTGAACCTTATCATGATGGCTTCTCATGAACAAGCTGACCAAAGCTGTTCATTATTGTCTTAGTACATATATGCACCATTGCACACATCAACATGCTGTATCATATGCAGGACTTGATGATCTTGTCAGAGGGCCAAGTCCAGGATCTGCTGTACCTCTACCACCTCGAAAATGCACGTGTAGCTCAGCTGAAAGCACAGCGCGAGGCAGCTGTGAACAAGCTGATGGGCAACAGCCACAGTGCAGATGCTATCCTCAAGCAACATCCCAGTGACAGCATCACTGTGTCCAATGATGTGGCTGACCAATTGCGCAAGATCGGGTTGGCTCAGTACAAGCTGAGAGGCATTGTTTATGATGCCTTCTTTCACGGGGTATGCTTTCCTTTGCAGCATGATCCTTTGAACAAATTTGGTGTCTTGCTTGCATTGAATGTGAACCTTCAGTTGATACCTGAGGTCACAATTGTAACTCCGTGTCAGGCTGCATGCCATGCATATACGCTGTTGCTGCGTTGATGTCCTTTCAAGCACATGACAGGAAACAGTTCCAAACTCTGTTTTCCAGGTGTTGACAAGCATGCAGAGTGCCCTGGCACTTGTGCACTCCTACCCACTTTTCATGCACCCTGAGCCTCTGCTTGAAGCACTCGCACAGCAATACGGACAGGCCGGAATATCAAATGGCGCCCCAGAGCCCCACATGCAAGATGCAGAGATGGATGCTTCATGGGCCTTGCTGGCAGCATATGCAGTTCAAGTCTGCTCTGCAGACTTGTCTGACTACATACCTCTTTTGAATTTTGACCCTTCTCACAGTCCAGTGATGATTGATGCTCCTGACACATCTCAGACGCAACTTCCAACACCAAGTCAGAGTTCAGCTCAGCCTCAGGCTCAGGCTCAGTCTTGGTCTCAGCCTCAGCCTCAGGCTGAGACACAGCCTTGCCCCCCTAGTCAGGGCTTTGATAACTCTTCAGCTCAGAGACTAATTCCAAGTCAGGGTGTGGCTGTCAGCACTGCTTCACCATCTGGCACTCAAGCGTGTGGGGAACAGCAAATGCCATGCGAGCAATTTGAAGCTGATGCTTCTGCTACTCTCAGTCAGCTGCTTGATTCCACAACATTGCCCTTTGAGGCTTCCTCATTCAATCAGCTGTTGGGACATAAGGCAGGCCCCAGCGCCCGTCGTGGCTTTGACCATGAGGTGTTGCATCCATTGAAATTGCGCCCGTGGCAGGGGAAGATCAGAGGACGGTCAGACGAAGACATTGTCAGAGAGGCACTAATGTCGCGCATGGCCAAAGGCTAAAGTGACTCACCAATATTATGTTCTTCATGCTGTTGGGGTACTGCAGCTTCATAGATTGCACAACCTACATTATCTATTCCGGATTCAGTTGATGTTCTGCTCGGGCTGCAGCAGTGCTAATGCATAGATTAACTTTGCAAGCAGTATCGACTTTAGTGATGAACACCGTGTACATTCAGCCTTGGCATGGCTTTGTTGCCTTGTGTGTATCTGGCTTTGTTGCCTTGTGTGTATCTGGCTTTGTTGCCTTGTGTGTATGTATCTGTCCATCTGTGTAATTTGCATATGATATGAAGTGTGTGTAGCTGACAAGGACATGTTCAATTGGGTACAGTCACCATCTTTGAAGATATTTCAGAAGCGTGCAAAAATATTTCTTGAAGCTGGGCTGCATGTGTATCTGCTGTATGTATATGTCAAGGTTTCTCAATAGATCCTAATCACCAATCATTATAAGAAAAGGATTGTGATGCAGTCAAGTATAGTCACCAGTCGAGCACTTGCCCGCCAGCCTCACACAAGATACCCAGAATAAAGGTGATCTGTTTGCTGCGGTTAGTGCTGTTTAACAGGTGACATTTCTCTTGTGTGAAAGTACGCAGCCATAAGTGATCATGCAGAGGTTGCTGTACAAGATGGCCATTCCTGAAAGCCATCAAGTGTTCTACCTCATTTTGGTCAGGATTAGGTGCCGGCATAGCGTAGCAGAGCATTGGACGGTTTACCTGATGGAGTCTGTCTGCTGTTATTGAAGACCACCACACTCAAGGCACCCGTGCTCATTGGAGCATGCAGCTGTCAGCCATATGAGGCAGGCGCATACAAACACCCCTCAGCATAAACTGACAGCCACATGATCTTTGACGGACATCAACAAGTCTTTGTTAGTCCGCTCCGCCGTTCAACACGCGCGCAATGCATATTGTTGCCTGACTATCCCTTTGCACCTAGCCAATCCAGGTGTTCCTTCTGCTGAAGCGCGAGTATGGGTCTGCGTGCAGGTCTGCGTGCGCAATTGCCGTGGCGGGGGGGGGGGGGGGGCCAGGGCGGTCAAGGAACGCGTAGGGCGTTGCAGATAGTTTCAACTCCCACAGGAGCTAGCGTCCAGTTCGATGCAGAACGCGTTCCCCATGCGGATGACCGGGAATGCGAGCTTTGTGCAGCCTCTCTGCAGAAATCTTGGGCGGACTTCCCAAGACCTGAGGCTGCTGCGACGAAGTGTCGACCCATCTGATTTCAGACTGACTGAACTGGGCCGAGCGCACTGAGGCATGCAGTGGCCGTAAGATGCACGCCATCAAGCGACAAAGGAACGTATCCGCCAAGGCCCTTACAGCTCTTTCCATCATCCTGGTCCTGGCCGTTTTTCGGCATATATCAAGAGCAAACAGCTTCGTGAGCACCGATGGCGAGGACAGCAGCTCCCAGGAGCTCGGTGGTAGACGCAGTCTCTTTTTCCGACCGTCTCGTCACAACCCTCCTGTCAAGCGCTGCATATCGAGAGTCAGCACCTTACCACCCACACTGCCCACTGAGGAAGGTGCAGTGGGAGACATCAAGAGAATCACTGCAGACTGGGAGCACATTTCAGCCTATGTCCAAAGCTGCGATTTCCAGTCTAAGCATAACATAAGCAATGCAGTTTCCAAAACAAGGGGCATTGTTATACCCAGTGCTGGCCATGCCATGTTTGCACACACATGGGTTGTGGTGACCATCCTACGAGAGACACTGGGTTGCTCCCTTCCGATTGAAATTGTATACAATGGCCAAGAAGAGCTTGACGTTGATCTTGCAGAACGACTCAAGGTGTGTACCACTTCATGTTGCTTATGCCTGGCCATGCAGACAATCATGTTGGTACCATTGATGTTGCTGGTAAAAAGACTCGAATCTGCACCGATAGCACAGCTGATATGTGCGCTGCCACAAGATGCTGTCTGTCAGGACAAGGTGCTACCTGCAGCGGCATGGCTGATGACAGTATTGATGATGAGCAAGCCTTCTGCTGTCTGCAGATGATGAGTAATGTCACGCTGGTGGATGCCAGTCTGATCACTCTGCCATCACATCACAGACCCATGAACTGGACACAAGTCTTTGGGCAGGCCAAGTATGTTCATGCCACAGGCTACAGCTTCAAAGCTTATGTGCTCGCCTTTGTGACCAAGTTTGATGAGGTGCTAGTCTTGGACTCAGATAATCTGCCATTGCAAAATCCAGAAGCCCTGTTTGAGTCACCTCAGTACCTCAAAAAGGGCAGCAGCTTTTGGCCTGATTGGTGGCAGAGGTCCAGAACACAGCAGATTCCATTCTTTTTGGATGTGGACCCCTTTGCATACAGTACATTTGGTCTACAAGCGCCTTGGGAAGTCAGCGATCACCCCATGACTGCCACTGAAAGTGGGACAATGATGCTTGACAGGTCAGTCAAGAATACAAAGCATGTTCTTTGTGACGCATGTCACGGCGCATAGCAAGGTCATCAAAAGGACCTTCAGCGCCGGAGCACTCTGCACATTACCAGACAGCACACACAATGCATGCAAACTCTGAAATGGTGTATGACTTGAGCGTCATGCAAGATGTATTGCCTTAGCTGAAGTGAGATGACGCGCTGTCACTTAGCCACAGGCTGCAGTCTTACTGACCTATGGTCATTAGCAAGCCTGCAAGGCTCCGGCACTTCGCTGCAGGAGTTGTTGTCGCTCCTGCTGATTTAGCCAAATACAGTGCCTTGCTTCTTTGCCAACAATATGATGTCAGTTGCAAGTCAAATGCTCTGACCTGTATGGAATGGCAGGAGGCGGCATGCTGATGTGATGGAGTTCATTTGGCTGCTGAACTCACATCCCGAGGTGACATTTGCATGGATGCATGGCGACAAGGACACCTACCGATTAGCATTCCACCTGGCCAACAAAAGCTCAGACTTTGCTCAGGTACGCTACAAAATCTGCACTCGGTAATCTGCAAAATCTTTCATGAAGATGCTGACACACCCCTGCATCTTGATCTGATTTGATGCATGACAATAATGTGTTTGGGATGTTTGCAGCCTTGACTGCACCCTCATGTGTGCCATCTGCTGGCATTGTTTGAACTCAGGTCACATGACGTAACAGCAAACATGGCAGGTCTGTATAGCCTTTTGTACACGTTCACTTCTCATCTGTGCCTGTTCAAGTCAAAAAAGGACACATGACGGGACTGCATGATGAGAACAATTACAGCATTGCATGTGCATCACAGGAACTGACTGCATGATGGAAGCGATCACAGCATTGCATCAGCATGTTTTAGGTATTTTATGAGCTGATGATGCACATCTGATTAGGTTTGTTCACAATGCAGGTGCCCACACCACCTGGCCAAGCTCTTGATGCACACCCTGGCAATGTAAGTTTACACCACCAAATCTGTTGTGTTTTCACTGCCTCCCTGATTTGCTGTGCATGCACATGCAACACAAAAGTCAATAAAGAACAGGAAAAGGCAATGTTAGAACATGTTTGCAGTAGTCCATACCATGGACAGATGCTTTTGCTACAGATGGAGCATTTTACCCATTTTGCGCACACATTTTGGCTATCTTTACATGCACAGAAACCAGTAAAATTACACCACAATCATATGCTTTAGGCAACTCTGAAAAGTTGACTGAAATGTCATCAAACACAAAGCTGGTGCCCCCAACAGCATTGCGTAAGGCATGGCGTTTATACACCTGCATGCAGCTGTTGCCTCAGCTATGGTTTGCATATGATGACTGATGTCTCGACCACTGTGCTGAAACATGCTCACCCTTGACAGACAGCGTTGGCTCAGAAAGCTTGCACTTCTGGAGGTCATCCTTTTTGTTGCTAAGCTCATGGGCATGTTGCTAAGCTCATGGGCATGTTGCTAAGCTCATGGGCATGTTGCTAAGCTCATGGGCAACTTGGGGTGAGGTACAGAGTCCTGCAAAAGAAAATGACGGTCTTCAACCCCAATAGGTGCTGTCTAACTAAGCCTGTGGTGACCTGCAGATGCCCTTTTATCGGCACACTGGTATGGTTCAGCATGATTGGAACGGCGTAATGGCTTTTCTACACAGGACGTCCACAGCCAAGTTCAACCCAGCTGATCAGAAATGGCGGCATCTGGATTACGTCACATCGCCCTTGACTCATCGGCAAGCTGAGATTGTAGTGAACAATGGAGATGGGTGGCAGTTGGGACAGCTGAACATGGAATTTGAAAAGTACTGTTGTGGGTTGACAGACTTTGAGGCGCACAAGCTGGCAGCAGTGCGAGAAGAGTTTCTGCAGTCTCAGACTGGGTGCAGTATTCATGAATGTAAAATACCTCAGACTGGAGATGGCTTACCTGTCATGGCTTTCCCTCCAGAAATTGCGTTTGCCCTGACAAATGCAACAGAGGTGATTCATCAGATGGACGAGCTCTACGCCGTCATGCAACAGGCCAAGAGACGCAGGTAGTTCTGTCAGCAAGCTGTCACACAGCAAACAAATGAGGCAAGCACTGAGTCGTACTATACAGTACCAGTATATGTTTTGCAAGAAGACATTCATGTGTTTTTCACGCTCGTGTATATGTCCAGGCAGTTTGTGTCAGTCTGCAGATGTTTGTGAGCAATGACTTGTTTCATGCTTGCTTTGCACTGCATTGTTTTGTCAACCGACACCTGTTTGTATGGTGGTGAGGCTCCACAGCGTGCAGTGCTGCCATACCTCCTTGTGTTGGTCAAGCCAGTATGCTCTGTACACTTTTTGTTTGTGTGTCAGAGCATGTGCAGTCTTTCAGCTGTTTGTGATCCTGTATCAGGCAGATCCAGCTGAAAGACATGTATGTCAAGTCTTGCTTGCTGCTGAGGCACATTTTGTCGTTGTACAATGAACTTGCATTGCAAAGGCAGCCACATTCACTTTGGGTAATTGCACGTGCTGCCCCTGCCCCTATATCTGTGTCGACATTTAGGTCCGATTTTAAGGATATGCATCGCACTTCATCAAGACTTGTCGTCAATGGCTGCCAGTTGTTACAGCTCGTAGTTGCTAGCTTGAACACTTGAAGGACACAGTAATGTTGATATTGATAAAATGCTATGCATTTGCCTCCTGTCAGCAGTGCTGCCGCTGCATTGCATTTATGAAGCCTTGCCTCATTTGCCCCCTACAATTGCTTTGTGTGATGTCCACAAGCCAAGTAGTGCAGCAACTGCAGCAACATTACCAGAAACAACACTGGTTCTACTTCTTAAGCAGCATCTGTTGTACAACCACAAATTCTCTTCTCACCAGCAATGGCCTAGGCAGTGCTAGCTAGTCTTTCCTATTCAAAGCTATAGCTAGTTTTTCCTATTCAAAGACTCCTTGTTGAAGGCAAATTCAGATCTCAAGCGCTGTGCCCATGTTTGAGAGGAGCTGGAGCCCTGAATGCCTTTCAAAATGGCTTCTAATTCGCGATAAGAAGGCTTGGTCTCCTGCATTCATGCACCATGCAATTGCACCTCACACACAAGCAGACTGTGCATGAGCAAAGCAAGATCCCCAACACAACAATCACTGAAGATCATACTGGGAGCATGATGTTCACAAGATCGGGAAATCCTTGGCCATACTTCTAAACATATGGAGTGAAGGCCAACTGTGCCGCATGCTTGTGTGCTCAATTGCTGCCACACTCAACTGACAGAGTGTCTGGCAACACATTTGACACGCAAAGAGCTCCCAAGTCCAGCAAGACAAGCATATGCTCATGCTGGCCACGTGCTGATCTGCTCCTCAGCAGTTGCCAGGGCTTTGTGGGGCAGCATGTCTGTGACATCTGAAGCCATACTCGAAACACACAGCCCAAACACTGATGACTCTCATGCAATGTCTCCACAAGCAGACCTAGCCAGCAGTGTTGACAAAGCAATCAGCCCTGAGGCAATACCTGTGAGTGTATGAATTCGTCACCACCTCTGGCTTTGATCAGGTGGACTTGCCAGGGATCAGGATATGAGCGCAGCACCCTGCATTCACTAGCCTGTGTGTGACGCACTCTTCATATCTCCTAAGCAATGCTGGTTGGTATGGAAAGCAGCTCAATGCTGAAGACATTGCGAGCATCAGCAGTTGCTCTGGGCAGCTGGCCTCAGCAATGGTTACCTTGGAGCATGTCACAGGAAACTGGTTTGCATGCAAGAAGGCCAACAGTCAGCAAAGGGGCAAAAATGTCTGTCTGCGAAGCTTACAGTATTTCATCTCCAGAGATGCGCTGCTGCCTGAGGTAGTACACGTCTTGAAAGGCACCTAGAAACTTCTCGCAATCCCTCCTTTTTGCTCCAAAACCAAAGTCAGAGATGACTTGACCAGGTTGCCACTGTGGGTTAATTAGCAATGCTAGCTTGCCTTCGGCTGCATCCACTCCTGCTGCTTGTGTGGCCTGCCATACACCATCAGTTTGAGCACTCAAGGAAAGTTTACTGGTGCTAACCTGCCTGTACATCACCCTATATGTTGACCATACTAATATGTACACAGTCTGTCAGCAAGGAGGAGATCGCTGAGGGCCAACTGCTCAGATACGTACTTGTCAAGCTGGCAAAGAAAGTAGTAATGCATTGCAGTGTATGTATTATGTGGTAGGCTTTCATGGCCACCAGAACTACATACGTCATCATTTCCATCCCACGCTGAGTGCATGCAATTTTCAAATGACTCCACGTTCACATATATCATGAGCATGACAAGAGAGACAGCACAAACTGCTCGCTGAGAGTGATTGCCAGGAGAGTGAAGTGGACTGTCAGATACCTGAGGCAAGGTTTCGGGTGTAGGAAAGACAACAGCAACCAGCTTGTCCCCCAGCCAGGCCCCAACAGCATCCCCCTGATCCCAAATGCTGGCTTGCAAAGGGCCCTGCAGCTCTGGCGTGCCTTTCAATCCCTGCAAGATGCTTTCGACCATTGGCAGAACTGCCTTGAACTGCTGCCGCACCCCACCTGGCCTGCGGCACTTCATCTTTTGATACAAGAAGTCTGTCAATACACGCGTACTTTGGTCATTCAAGTAAACATCTTCAGCAACATACATGCTTGCTCAGGGCCATCTCTGAAAGTAATTGCATGCATGCATGCATGCAGTGAACAAGCACATGATTGAATACATTTTATGTGGCCAAAAGACCTTGTAAGAACATGTTGAAGATAGAGGCCTACCAGTCATCTATATCTGTGGCACCTATCAATGGCAAAAGCAACTCCAGCTGTTGACGCCGCACTCCAGCCTTGAAGGCACGCTGGCAAGCTGCTAGTGCTTGCTGTGCAACTGAGTCAGCATCTTGTGGTATTCGATGTGTCGGCTGCCTGAAGCACCAAGCAGTTTGATGATGCAAGATCAGATCATGAGCAGAGGCTCAGCGAAAAGCGCTGCTCACTCAATTTCAGTGTCTGCGTGCGTTGACTGCACGGTAGAGTGTCTCTTCCGCGGATTGAATCGACATGACGTCCGAGGAGGGTGGCCAAGAAACGCAAAGGAGGTGTGCAAGGCTTTACAGCTGGGTATCGCCGGACGCACCGGTCGCTCTAACGCATGCATCCGAGCTATCTCACAAACTTATGTGTGTACGTGTGTTGCAGGAGCTTGCCAGGCAGGCAGGGAACATCGTTGAACACAGCAGTGCAGGTGATGGCAATCCACACAACGCCTTTCCTTGTGCAAGTGATCAGTGCTCTATATAATCATGGATGGGCACTGCATAAACTGCATATCGATCACTGCATGAAACGCCTGCAGAGTTGAATTATTGCTTGACAACTTCATCAGTACCCATGTGTATAATGCATGCATTCTTATACATTTAATACCAAGCATGTTTCTAGCGAAACTGTGAAACATGCTGCGAATCATGAAATGCATGTGCTAGTCGCGCATCTATTGCAACCATAAAGCGGTTGACTCACACGACAATTTTCGAAATCACTTGCCTGAAGGCTCGACAGGTCGCGCATCCTCGACCAAGTTGTGAAGTTCCAATCTACGTAGCGTACTCTCACCAGCTAGTCGTCCAAGTCGCGCCGGCTGTGCTAACACCCTTTTTGGCCCTCCTCCTAGTTACAGTGCCGAGTTGGCCACCTGCACACGCTCACGGCCTCTGGGCCTAAGCACCGATACCGACATGGCACGCAGAATAGTGCCCGAGCTGATCTCTCCCTCCCAGGCGGTTGCTGTTCAGCCTGCTTTTGAGTCTGTGGCGGAACAGCCGTTGAACTTGAGGTTCGACTTGAAAGAGCAAGCTGAGCTAGCGAAGACTATGCTCGAGCCGGGACGCAAAATTTTTGTCGACATCTCTCAAGACAGTAAAGTCAACTGGCGCAAAGTACGTATCAGCTGCTGCTGCAAAGCAGTCGTTGCACTTGTTGATTGGCACTGCACTGAAATCATACGTTAGATTTGTAGTTGCAGAAGGCTGCTGGAGTTCAGAAAGCAAAGCCACAACACAAGACAGCGCCAGCACTAGCTGTACCCACTGACAAGGCCCAGCCATTTCAGGTGACCCCAAATAAGCTATATGCTGTGGCGTGTCTGTAAACCACATTCATTGCATGCATCGTTATTGACTTGAGGCTTGATACACTATGCAAGCTGAACTGGGCACTGTGCATCATTATTTAAAGATGTAGGTCCTGACACAGGTCCCTGTGGGAAGAGGTGGTGGCAGTAACATATTTGCCTCTGTTGTAGAGCGTCTTGAGGCTGGCCTAGCGGTAAGGTCAAGCCCAATGTACAAGCATATAGCTGTGGCACATGTAGCAGTTGTGGCTGTGCATATTCTATACTGTATGTCTGCCCCATGTCCACGTAACATAACCTGCTTGCTTTGCTCTCTGCAACACTTATGGAAACTCATACGTGATCCCACCATAACCTTCACCATGAGGCAGCACATCCTGCTTTGGCTTGATATGGTCCAAGCACATGATTTGCCAGAGTGAACATCAAAGATGCCCCTCCATTGCCACACAGATGCCACATGAGCCTGACAGCGATGACTCAGCCTCAGAGCCCAATGAGCGTCCTGCAAATCCAGACTCTGAATCAGTGAGCATTCACTATGAATCAGCTATGTCTATGTCTCAGTCTTCAGCATTCTGTTGTCAATCTGCGCTGTTTTTTGCACATTGAACGCTCAACTTTGCTGTTAAAAAAATACCTGAAGCAAGTCGCAATGTTCACTTGCTATGCACAGCACGGCCGTATCTTTAGCTTTTTGTGAGACTGCTTAATCCCTGGCAACAATTGTTGTATGTCATGCATGTCCTAGAGTGTGTCTCTGTTGCAAACGCAACCGTATCAAAGACCCAGGCAAACACTTGAAGCCTATATTCAAGTACAACATCTGCTGCAGGATGGCGACAGTGAAGGTGGCAACAATGAGTTTGCAGAATATGATGACGAGTTCATTGATGACTCAGAGTTCCATGAGTACTACGGTGGGGACTGGCACAAACCAAAGCATTCTGGGTTTTTCATCAATCAGGTACTGCCAGCATCCCTGAAACATGACCAGACGCAGTATGAAGCCCATGGAACCCTAAAACCTCTTCACAATGTAGAAACGCGTTTCTGCTGTCCCCAGACGTTTTTCCATTTAGTTTTAGAGTGTTGGGATGATGTGTCTGAGTTAAGACAAATAGACGTGTTGGGAGTAAGAAGAGCTGTTATGACATACAAAGACACAGTGACAATATCATGCACCATGAGGCCAATGCATCAAGTTTCCAGGTTGTCTGGGTGTGCGTCTCACCAATCTCTCTTCCTGCGCACAGCCGAGCTGTGGACCAGGGCACATTCACGGAACAAGCATACAGCCCTGGTTGTGAGCAGCCTGCTGTCTGCAGGGCGAAATTGAGAAGACAGATGAGCTCTTGATGAGTGATGAGCCTGGACCGGAGCCCAGGAAGCGCAAAACAAAGCCCAAGCAAAGCAAACCAGGTTCTCCTTCCAAGTCTCCTCTCAAACCAGGTAGGCTGCCTTTCTGCCCCTGCATGTTGTTATCCCTGCCAATAGTCTTGCATGCCCTGCATAAGCAACTGACTCATGCCACAACAGTCTTTGTGACACGTGCACACGCTGTCTAACAGTGCACTGTTTGCATTGTTAGACAGAGTGTGCACGTGTCACAAGGACTGCTGTGGCATGAGTCAGTTGCTTATGCAGGGCATGCAAGACTGTTTGCATTGTTAGACAGCAACATCCAGGCAAGCCAAGTTGTGTGATGTGGCAGGGGCACTAAGACAGGTGATGGGCAAGGATGGCAAGATGAAGCAAGTCAGGAGGAGGAAGGTGAACCCAGATGGCACACCTGTAGTCCGGAAGGTAAGCAGGCGCCTGCTGTGCCTCTTACCTCGCCATGGGTCATGAATTCAAGTTGTAAGCTAATTTTCTTGATCCATTATCCATAGCAGGCAAAGCATATTGTCTTCCTGCTGCTTTGTGTCAACTCATTAGTGTACCACCAACTGTGCTTTTGCCTAGATATGTAGCAGACCCACATGGCATGCACAAACACTGCAACATGCTGTGGCAGCCTACTCTGGAGTAAGCAGTGGCTCTTGGCATAAAGCAATGGTGAGCAGGTCAAACACTCAAGCAGTGACTGGTTGACTGCAGACCAAGGCAACCGCCGAGGCACTACCTGGGGCAAAGCCTCCAAAGCCTGCCAGTCGCCCAGCTAGTGCTGGTCCAGCAGCTGCAGCAGCAGCTGCAGCAGCAACTGCTGCAACAGTGCCAGCAGGTGCAACAGAGGGCCATGCAAACAATGCTGCAGGCCTCATCTCACCTGCTGCTGCTTTGGGCAGCAACCCTGGCCATGCTCAACCTGCTGAAGCACCTCAGCAGTATGCGGCGCTTACACCAGAGGAGGACAAGATCCCCCTGGCCATGATGGCAGGGGTGACCCCTGCTAAGCCTCCCAGGGTATGGACATGCGCGCTTGATTGCCTGGATGGTGTGCTGCATACTGCACCATCGGTGCGCCAGCTTACTGTGCAAAGACTGGCAGACTTCTGAATTGTGATGTAATGTAAATGTCAGTAGCACTCTCTCAATGGCCATACAGCATTCGACATTGGCATATTGGGCATGACTACATGTCATGCAGGAGCATTCTCTGCGGCTGGTGTCACTTTATCAAGTCAACCTTGACATCGAGGTCGGGACAGCAATGATGGTCCCCCCTGTTGATGCCCCATGCAGCCATCCTGCTCACATCTGCGCTTATTACTCATTTGCTTCTGCTATGGCTGTCACAGGCTCTGACTGAGTCTCTGCCTGCAAGCCCTGTAGCTGGAGTTGCCCCCCAACCCCCTGCCCAAGCCAGGACCCCCCAAACAGGGAAGAAGCGCTCCCGAGAAGGTGCAGAAGGTAGAATGTCCAGCTTTGACCTACATTGCTATTGGCCCTTGTAGGCTATGTTGCTGCTGGCATTTGTAGGGTGGTTAACTCACATGATACATCTGCATGCTGGTCAGAAGTGACCACGGCTGGCAGAGCAAACTGCACTTACCTGACTTGAATCTCATAATGCCAAGATGTATTGCATCATGATCATGATCATCATTTCCTTTAGTACAACAGATGCGCACAGCCTTTGACTCTGCATTTTGATTTGTTTTGTGTTACCAGTCCTATTGAGCTTGTTCACCCTGCCATGTCATAATCTGATTCCACACAATGTTCAAACCAAACCCCAGTCGTGGAAGGTTGGTGCACACATCTGCGTCGTGCTAGGACCATATGCAAACATTATACGACATTGCAGGCATTGGCGGCTATGTGATTCCAAGTGATGTCAGAAGCCTGCTAGATCAGCTCAAAGACCTAGCTGAGAGCCTTGGCTTGCCCAAGGAGGAAGGCGTTGAAGAAGCTGCCACCCAACCTGGTGAGGAGAAGCTTCAGAAGAAGCTGCCTCCTCAGCTAAACCCTCTACTGGCCAAACTAGCTAGGGCTGCGGCCAGGGAGAATGAGAAATCCCCTGGTAAGCCAACTTTGTGATCCACGACCATTCATCTGACATAAGCCATATGTGCACAGCATTGGATACATTTGGGTATTATGCAGGCTGCTGTTGACTCAAACCTTGGCAAGGCTGACAATAAGGGGTGTTCACAGGCAGCTGCAGTGCACTAGCCAAGTCTGTTCACTCCCCTGATGAGTCCTAAAGACAAGCAGTGTAATTTGATTGATGAAACACAGCCTACAGCTTCTTGCCATCCTGGACAGAAGTCAAGGTCTGTGGCAAAGAAGACACAGCATGTCTAAGTCAATCAGCTTAGGGGCGCTGCACCATCTATGCAACCTCCAGGTGTCAACACTTGGCGCAACATGGTACTGTCCCGTGTGAATCATGTATGGGAAGCCGCACATCAGAATGGCTGTGCATTGCAGGTGCTCGCACTACAATCGCCAATGCAGCACATCAGAATGGCACTACCATTGCCAATGCAGCACATCAGAATGCCTGTGCATCGCAGGTGCTCGCACTACCATTGCCAATGCAGCACATCAGAATGGCTGTGCATCGCAGGTGCTCGCACTACAATCGCCAATGCAGCTTACAGCTTTCTGCACCCCTGGACTCAGAAGGGCAACATGGCTGTGCGCCTCAAGAAGCTGCAGGAATCAGCGCAAGCCCGTTACGAAAAGTCCAGAGATGGGCTAGTCACTTCTGTTGCTCAGCAACAGCTGGTGTTGACAGGTGAGCTGCCCAGCACTTCTGGCAGTATACCCCACATGTGATCAACAGTCGAGAGAGCAGTGATTGCGAATTTGCTGCTGCTGCAACATAGTTGCCAGCACAAGTTGTGTGGCAGCAAGCTACATCGTTGCTTACGGCAGGCAGTGCAGTTGACAAGTGACAAGACTTTTAAACGAGGATTGCAATGCCAGTCCTTTGGTTCTGCTACAGCAAGTGTGCGCTGCAGCATATGGATATATAGAGTTCAACTGCTTCATGGTGTTGCCTATTGCACAGACTGTCCTCGCATTGAATTTTCCCCTGGTCAAGTCTCAGGGCATCTTACCCAGTGCTTTCTTCTGCTGATATGTCATCTTGAATGAGACAGCAATGCCTGTGATGTCTTGCAGGTGGTACAGCAATCAGCTTAGTCGGCTCAGATGATGATTTTGCTGCCTTGCCAGCCTCCTCCCAGCAGCCAGCAGCAGCTGCAGGCGCCATAACAGCTGGCAGCAGCAGCAGCCTGGCATGGAACAAGATGCAGGAGTTTGCGCTGCATGAGTACGTGACTGCAGTTCTAGAGCTGCAAGGGGGGCGGGATGACAACCCAAGGCTATGGGAGGATGTGGCAGCCAATCCTATTTTGTGGGGACCCAACACAGTGACGCCTGCAGAGCTGAAGGATGTGTACCTCAGGGTGAGTGGCAACCTGGTCTCACTGCTGCTCATGCTTTTCCAGTGTAACAATACCGTCACAATACCACCGTCATGGTTGTGTTACGGATGACTAATCCGTAGCCGCACTTTCGGCTACCGGTCTCTCACCCTACCACCACCGGTGTACTCTCAACACCTCCAACTTGTGCTATGTGTCTTCTGAGCAAGACCATGTATGTCACGGGCAATGGCGTCACACAGCAGGGTGATGCTTCCTTGTCTGCATCTCGCCTGTGCATTTGCTCAGCAAGCACATGACCTTACAGACTCCTACTCTCACAAGAGCTGCAGTGGCCATGAGCTCCAGAGCGCTGGATGTCACATTCCTCCCCATATGCTTGTCGCAGCAAATCATATGACAGGTGACACATCATAGGATTTGACCTGGTCCATGTACACTGCAGACTAAGCCAATGTATACCCAGCCAGAGGGGGAGGGTCAACCCAAGAAGCGACCTCGCAAGGCTCGGCCTCTGTCGGCCAATGTGGACACCATCAGAGCCTCCGGCACCCTTGGTGAGGCTTCTCATTGTGTGCATGTTGCCTGCAGTTGTCCTGCTGCACTGTTCACAGGCAGGTTCTGCACTCCTCATCTCATTGTATGCATGTTGCCTGCAGATGTCCTGCTGCACTGTTCACAGGCAGGTCCTGCACTCCTCCTCTCATTGTGTGCATTCTGCCTGCAGATGTCCTGCTGAAATGTCGACAGGCAGCTTCTGCACTCCTCATCTCATTGTGTGCATTCTGCCTGCAGATATCCTGCTGCACTGTTCACAGGCAGGGTCTGCACTCCTCATGTCATTGTGTGCATTCTGCCTGCAGTTGTCCTGCTGCACTGTTCACAGGCAGGGTCTGCACTCCTCATCTCATCCTGGAATGTGGTCTTGCTGCACTTCTTTGCAAGGCTCTCTGATACATAGAATGCCGCTGGCTACAAGCTCCAGCAGTCAGCATGTAAAGCTGACTTTCCAGTGTACAAGCAAGCCGACCTTTGTGAGTCAGCACAAGCTTGTAGCAGTGGTCTGGCGCCTACACTGCAAATGTGTTGTTTCAGCTGTCGCTTGTGTGCAGTCTGTGGTGAGAAGCGTCATTACAGTAGCAGCAATATCTGGCACATACCTAGCTCATCATGAGCTGGAAAGCAACTTGATTAGTATTATTTATCAATGTAGCCTGCAGTGTGTGCAGTGTCACTTGTCATTCCAAGCATATATTTTTTTCCATTTTTTTTCTCCAATTTTTTCTTTTTTTTTTTTTCATACTTTTTGAGGCGCCACAGCCAGCCCAGTGCTCAACAAAATGGTCAGAGGCGTCCTGCTGTTGTCTGCAACTGCTTGTCTAGGCTTGGTGGTTCAAGGCATTAGGGTTTAGCAGATAGGTGCTTGGGTGCAGATGAAGCACTGGGAAAGAAGTTTGTGGCTCAGGAGCCACCAAGAAGCCAGCCCCCCTCTGAATCCCCTAGCCCATCCCCCCCGAAACTGTCAGCTCCCCATGCCCAGCCCAGCACTGCCCCTGGCCCTCCTGCAGAAGCCCTGCAGCAGCCTGAAGCCCAAGCCGTCGGCCAACTGGCAACTGCTCATTTGCTACCAGAGCGGCGGCCACAGCTGTGGCCCAGCGGTGGCAACCCCTTGGCTTCTGTCCCTCAGCTTCCAGGTGTGCTTCTATCAGTAGCCATAGGACCCCTTCACATGCTGAACGTGGCCTGTTTCTCCATGCATACAGCAAGCTCTGATGGCATGTTTTGCTGCCTGCAAATCCAGGCAGGGCTTTCGAAATGATAGCTTGCAATCTGAACCCAAACGTTTGAATTAACATGAATTAACATTGCTTGAGACTTAAGCTACTGTACTCGGCCTGCTGTCGTCCCTCTGTCAAGCAGAAGCAGCAGTATGTATGGGGGCTGCAGCTAGAGACTTCAAGCTTGTTTATGTTGCAGACTAATGCAAGCTCCACTGATGCCTATGCCCCCGGCTCCTCACTGTTACCTGATTTGCAAACTATGTGCTGTGCAACTCAGCTCGAACAATCTTAACAAACTCTACTTGGACTAAGAGAAGCAAGCAGCTTGGTAAGCATAGCATACCTGGCCTCAAATTCCAAACTTATCATTGCTGACAACACACTGTGACTTTCACCCCAATAAGCCTCCCCTAAGTATGCTGAAGGGTAACACTGACCAGCTTCACTGTATACAGGACAGGAGCCCATGCCGGGGGAGGGACCGGCAGCCCCTTCTGGAGCCCCCCCTGCTGGGGCCCTGCAAGCCCAGGCAGCCCCCCTTGCACAGCCTTCTGACAGCCTCAGCCAACAGGCCCATCCTAGTCAAGGTGACTGTCCTTTACTTGTATACTGGACTGATGCTGCAGGGTTTCTGCTCTCACTCTTGAACCCCTGTGCAAGCACCTTCAAACAACGACAAAGGGGCTGCTGCTTCTGCTTGCCTTCATCTGGTCCCTGTCATTAAAACAGACTGCTTGGTACAAGGGACTTCAAGCCAGGCCTTTGTGACAGAGAAGGAGAAGGAGGATTTACATTTTCAGCCAACCAACTAAATTATACAGATTTGGCAAGGTTGTCAGTAGCCTGATCAGAAACATCAGTACTAAGCGTCCATCATGTCTAAACAGTCTAGGGAAAAAACTTGTCGACAGTTATGCGATCCTTCTGGGCAAAGAAGGATTGCATTGAAGAGGTTCCACAAGGGTGTGATACGTGTCTCTGAGTGGCTGGAATTTTGGTTACTCCAAAGAAAAAGCTTGGTACAAGAGATTAAGTTTATGCCAGAGCTTTGTGCAAGAGGTTAAGGCCAGTATGCAAGAGGTTAGAACTGGTGTGCAAGAGGTTAAGGCTGGTGTGCAGGTGAGGCAGAAGCCACACCCACTGCTCCCAGCAAGGAGGAGTTCCTGCAGTTTGGGGTGGACCATGGGGGTGACCGGGAGCTGCTGTCCAGGGGCCTCTATGCCTGCAGGGAGGGTACCATCAAAGAGATCACTTACAAGGTATATGCTCTCAGATTGCATGCTGCCTCCACCTTGCCTGCACATCCTGTTCAAGAGTGCATTCTGCTTGCCAGTGTAACCTCGCCAAGTAAACTCGTACAACCAAACTCAACACAAACCAGCTCAACTTCGAAGCCATGTTGAGCGACAGTGCACAGCGGCCAGGGATCGTGGTTGAGAGCGCAGGAACGCACAGCAAGCAACGCAGAGCAATGCCACATACTGTATCTGCTATACAAGCACGCTCACTCATTCACTCAGTATACCTCTCCTGCTCACTCACGCAGTCTATAACTGTCTCAGTGATGCAATTCCACACTCAACTGGGTATACATAAATGACCTATCACTCACAGCATCACTTGCTTCGCTCACTCACTCATACCTGCGCTCAGTGACCGCTGCACTCAATCACTCATGTGTTCACTGGTGTGTGCGATGTTGTAGCAAGCTGACCGTCAAACACTTGCATACATGCTCAGTGTGTACACATACACTGCAGGTCCTGTTACATGTTGGTGCATCATGATCAGCTGGTGTGGTGGTACCACGATAGTATCTCTATGGTTGCCGGCAACTTGTCAACACAAGCTGCTGAGACCTAGGCCCTACCATGTTTAGGGGCATCAGGTTGCCCGGGAATTGGCGTCCTTCACTCAGCTTGAACATGTCATACCTGTCATACTCAGCTTGCACATGTCATACTTGTCATACTCAGCTTGCACATGTGCAATGCAGGTGCTGTTGCACGCTGGGCCAGTAGGATTGAAGGTTTCCAAAGTGGTAGAAGCAGCCAAGGCCATGGGCCTGGTGGCTTCAGACTGGGTGTCCAACAAGAACAGCCGCAGCAGCCAGATCAGCAATGCCATACGCAACACTGACATGTTCACACATGCTGGGGATCACAGATACGCAATTGCGGCCTTTCCTGGGGTGCAGCATGTCCCTTTGAAGCCCCAGCAAGGTACCCCCCAAGCCCCTCCTTCACACCTCTTTTTGCCGTTGTCGCAGCTTGATGACTTGCCGTGTTGACAGGATCAGCTTTTGCACATGTGCACTTGTCACTATTCTAGCACACAGCCTGTTGCTCCACGGCCCATTCTTGTTGTTTGCTGTAGTATTGTTGCCTCAAGAATTTGCCGACATTCTCTCGGCAGGCTGACCTGGGCCTTTGCAAAGAGAACTGCGGATCTGCTCACATGCATCTCTGTCGTCCCAACATATTGGACAAGTTCAAGTTGGCATTGTCGTAGAGCAGTGTGATTGACTAAAGCTATTATCTTGCTTTGAATACCCAGCATGTGGTGCATGTGGCACTTACCCCTCATATGTTGTCCAAAAACGCTGCCAGGTGCATTGGGTTTTGCCCAAAATGGCTATACCTTTGTGCTGCACATTTTTCAACAATGCTGCATGCTTCATCGCTCACAGCTGATGCGCAGCCTTCATGTGTAGGAAAAAAGTCGGGTGACAAGCCTGCAGCGCCCGAGGACACAGATATAAAGCATGAGCTTGTGCCAACTACTGCAGCGCCAATAGATGCCCATGTCAGTGGCCTTGCTGCCCCAAGCAGTGCTGCTGTAGGGGAGACCCACAACAGCAATACATTGGGCATGGCTGCAGCTCCGGCCTCGGCTCCTATCTTACCAGCGCAAGCCCCACTACCACATGACACTGCACTCTTGCCACCTGTCCTGATTGCTGCCTTGAACCAGATCAATCAGGGTCAAGCTCAGCAGGGACTGCCAACAATAGACTCGTTGCAGTCGCTGCTGCAGCATGGCACAGACAATTCTGTGCAGCAGCCTCCTCAGAGTCTGTTCCAACATCCTCAAAGTTAGGATAGCTTTGCTGCTTTGTATGAGTCCAGCAATGTAGCAATGTAATTGCAGCCGAAGGATCAAACAATCATGCTCAGCTAATGGGCAAGATTAGTACAAGTAAACTTTGCCAATCCCAAAAAACTAAGGGCTCAAACCAGTACAGAAAATGCAGTGTACTGTACGTACAGAATAGTTGCAAATTGCCCAGAAAAGGGCGAACAACTGAGCAGACTGCATGACTGTATTTGGCAGCTTACTGGACTGCAATGCTATGCATTCACACATGCAAATCATTGACCAGGAAAGAGTACAACACAAGCATCTACAAGCCGTCATTGTCATGCTGAGGGGGCTCCAGCTCCCTAATGCTTTTAGTGACACCAAAGTTCTAAACCAGCACAATCAAGTGGAGCCAAGCAAACACAGCGTTTTCACCAAGTGAGCAAATGCTAGCTATCACACCACTAAGAAAATGCTAGCTATCGGGAATTGGTCATCAGATACAGAGAGAGAGAGAGATTACAATGCTTTAGCCAGCCAGCAAGTCTGATCACATATAGAAGAAGACGAAGGTCAAATGTGGAAAACATCAAGACAGTCTAGAACGAACTTGAAAACCTGCATATGA
>JAABUP010002325.1_pt1 | contig 37168 bp, 36 predicted proteins | sample 5559201 | NCBI WGS metagenome assembly JAABUP01 (sample SAMN10711887, study PRJNA513373) | rock metagenome | isolation source: Antarctica rocks | place: Antarctica
TATTCATAATTCACTTGAAATGGTGTTTCTTCTGTGGTTTTGTTTTGTGTGTTATTGTACACAAACTGTGCCGTTGACAACAGTTGTACTCAGTTGTTCTGATTTCTATTGACATAGTGTCTCAAGTACATTTCAACCGTCTGATTCATTCATTCACTCTGCTCATCTGTCTGTGAGTGATACACTGTCAACATTTTGTGATTTATTCTGAGTTCTGCTGTGAGCGTTTCTCAAAACTTGCTTGTGAACAGCTTGTCTCTGTCAGTGATAAACTTCTTTGATAGCTCATGATTGTTAATCAATTCTTGCAGTATGATGTATGTCAATACTGATGCCGTCACAGTTTTCTTAAATGAAATGAACATGGTATACTTGGTTAATCTATCAACTATAGTCAATATACTGTCAAATTTTACTCCTCATGCCAAATCCTTTGATGTCAGTAACTTCATTATGAAGTTCATAGTAACTGACTTTCATGGTGCATCTGGTGTGTTTAGTCACATTACTCTGTCATATCTTTTATCTCTCTGAATCTTGTTTCTGCAACATGAATCACATCTGATGATGTACTCAGTGATTCAATCTTTAAGGTTGCTGATATTGTGTCTTCTTCATATGAGGTCCTCAGTTCTTTTGACTTCAAGGTGTTCATCAACCCTGCTGTTATGACATACTTGTATCAGTTCTTCATTCATCAAGAAAGCTTGCTTCATCTTATATGTTGCTGCTAAGCCCTTTGTGAGGGTTCTCTTGTCATCTTCACTCAGAATTTTGATGTGAATCTTTTTCACTTCTTTGTGGTCAGGCTGTCTACTCAAAGCGTCTGCTTCACCATTCTCATTACCCTTCTTGTAATGAATTTGAAATTCATAATTGACTAACTGTTCAGCTCAGCGAACCTGTTGTTGATTCAACTGTTTCATTGTTGCAAAGTTCCTCAGATTCTTGTGATCTGTGTAGATCTGAATAGGCTTTTCAGTATCTGCAAGATAAGGTCTTCAATCTTGCAGTGCTTTCACTATCACAAGAAGTTTCTTGTCATGAATCTCATATCTTTTCTCAGGTTCTGACAGTTTTTTAAATTGATAGGCTATGAGTCTCTATTGCTCATCTTTGATCTGGTATAAGCATGCACCTACTGCAAAATCTGATGCATTGGTTTTCAGTATCTTTTTGCATGTCAGATTGAGTATCCTCAGGTGTGCTGTTTTGCTAAGGCTTTTCTTTAATGCATGAAATGCATTCTCCTGCTCTCTATCCCAATGTCATCTTTCATTCTTGTGTGTTAGTTGCGTGAGAGGTTCTGTTATCTTTGCATAATTAGATACAAACTTTCAATAGTAGTTTGTCAATCTCAGAAAGGCTTGTACTTTCTTGACTTGTTTCAGTGAAGGTCAGTTTCTGACTGCGTCTGTTTTCTTTGAGTTTTTCTCAATTTGCTCAGATTGAATAACATAATTAAGGAATTCAATTTCCTTTACTTCAAACTTGCTTTTTGACTTTTTCACATACAAGACCCTTTCACTGAGCTTTCTCAGTATCTTGTGCACATGGCTGCAGTGCATCTCAAGGTCATTTAAGTATATCAGAATGTCATCAAGGTATGTGATTGCAAAATCATCAAGGTACTCTCTCAATGTGTCATTGATTAACCTTTGAAAGGTGGCGGGGGTGTTCTTGAGCTCAAACAGCATAACAGTGTATTCATAGTGTTCATATCTTGTTTGAAATGTCATTTTTCATTCTTCACCTTTCTTCATTCTTACTCAGTAATAGGCTTCTTTCAAGTTCAGACTTGTGAACCACTTGACTCTGTTTAATCGGTCTTGCAACTCTTCAATCAACAGTAAGAAATAACTGTCTCATCTAGTTATCTTGTTGAGTTGTCTGTAGTCAACACATAGTCACTTTGTGTCATTCTTCTTTGATACAAACAGGATCAAGTATTCTGTCAGTGACTTTGATGATTTAATGAATCCTCTTTTGAGATTCTCATCAAGGTAAGTTCTAACTTTCTTGAGTTGATCTTCACTCATTGAGTACAGTGGCATTCACTTTGACTGCTTATCATTCAATAGCAGTATTTTGTGATCTCATGACTTATACTCTGATAAGCTCATTTCTGATTGCTTGAGGATCTTATACACATTTACTGTGACATATAGTTCTTTGCTGATTCAATTGATTCTTAAGTTCTTTTTGTGTAATCAGAGCATCTCTAGTATGACATCATACTTGATCAAATTGAGAACATCAAATGTCAACTTCTGTGAATCTTCTAGTATTATGACTTCAATGTGAACCTGGTCTGTTATTCACTTGTATTCTCCGTTGATCATATATACCTGCATAGACTTCAGCGCTCACTGCAGTGTTAGTTCTAGCATTTCTATCACTTGTCACAAAATATAGTTGTTGATTGCTTCTGAGTCTACCATTGCTTGAAGAAGTCTATTCCGTTCAACTTGAACATCAACTCATATCTTATGGTCCTTGTCATTTTCTTGAGACATTAGAAGCTTCTTGTTCTCTAGTCTCTTTGAGAAAGCTTGCAGTTTTTTGACTGTACTGCATTGCTTGCTCTTCTTCAGAGGTTCTGAAACCATCTAGGTTCTATTTCTTGTATGATCAGTTGTACATATTTCTCACTGCCTTTCTTGACATACTGCTCTGAGTGTAGGTGCAGTTCATACTGATCATATTCTCACTGAATCTGGTTCTGAAGTGCTTTCACTTTCTTCAGAAACTCAGGTGGCATGTAGCTCTCTGAAAAGGTTCAATGATCATCATCTGATGTTGAGTACCTCATGAGTAAACAGATCTCAATTTTGTGGCTCTTAGTTTTTCACACAAGTTGTTTTGATACTGAATTGATTGCTGTCTGTACATCTTTCATCAACTTGTCAAGTTTTAAGCATGCTTTTGCTCTTTTTGTTTCTTCTTGTTGCTTCTTAAGGTCATTGACTCTTTTCTCAAGCTCTTTCTGCTGTCTTTCTAGCAGTTGTTAACGCATTTCTCAGCGCTGATTCTCAGGGTGCTCATATCTCATTTTGAGTCTCATGTTAACTTCTCAGTCATTGACATCTTCTGAGTCTGCATTCAAATTCAGGGCCGTTCAGGTGCTATCACTGTAGTCTTCTTTTATCTGAGTTCTGCAAGTATCAGTTTCTTTGATCTCAGCTTTCTTTAAAATAGCTAATCTCTTTGGTTGACCTGTTGTGTCATAACTGTTTTGTTTCTTCTTGAGTTTCTGTGAGTATCATTCAGCTTTGTCTTTGCTGCTCATATGTGTTCAGCACATATTGTCATAGCAGGCTGTTCAGCTCAGAGCGTCATGCACTACACATGTATTTGTTGCTGTAACTTCTTTTCTCTCTCATTGAGATCTCTTGCAGGTTCTTGCAAGGTGTCTGAGCTTTTCACAGTTATAACATTCATGAGTCTTCACTCATCAGAGTTGAGGCTTATAGAGCTTGCTCATGCGTCATTCTTGCTTTACTTGTGGCTGCTGCTCACAGTGCTTCTCAATTGCGTCAAGATTTATAGGGTCACCTCTTCTGAGAGTATAACATCTTTCTCATATCTTTGATGTGTAGTGCTCTGTGCGCTTCATCCGTCATTTTCATTGACAACTGTCAATGTTGATGAAGATATTGATCATATCCTGAAGCTCTTCAGGTTGATTCATTCTGACTATCTTGTTCTTGATAGTCTTGTTGAGTTCTCAATAGTATTGTGATACTAAAGTGTCATCATTTCAATTCATTAGGGCCGTGATCCGCTGAAACTCTGCCACATACTTGACTGCTGACTTATTCATCTTTAGAATGTGAAGTCATCTTTTCACTGCTCATTTCTCATCAACTACCCTGAAAGCTCTTTGAAGCTCATTCTTGAACTTCTTATAGTCACTGAATATGAATTTCTTATCATTCATTCATTTCTTTGATGTCTTGTTGAGAAACTCATGCAGTTTGAGGTCAACTCAATTGAACGCTGCATTCTTGAGGTACAATATGATAAACAGACCTTTGTTCATCTCAGACCTGAACTTTGCCTGATTGAATTCAATATACAACTCAAGCTTGATCAAGAAGGCTCACAGCTTCTTTCTCTCATCTGTGAACACATTGAGTGTCAATACCTTGAGTACATTGATCATTTGCTGAAGGCCTTGAAGGTTGACTTAACTTGTTAAAGCTGACTTCTGCACACTGATTGTCATTCTTATATCATAAAAATGTTCAAAGTGTTACGTCCTGATCTGAGATGCCTCAAATATTAAGGCTAAAGATTTGTGCTTGTTGATATAAAGATCTCAGTGTGCGGTGTGGGGTAAACCAGTAGTTGGTAACTGTATTGAGTTGAACACAATTGTTTTCATAAGGGAAATGACTCTTTCTATATAGAATGAGAGTCAACTCTCAAAGAGTTGACTCAATCTGCTAAGGGTTGACTTGACATTCTCACGGTTGAGTTGACACTCAACCCATTGTCTCATATTGAAGACTACGCAGTTCTTGCATTCAACCCATCTCATTAGTCTTAACCGGGTATGGTCATAACACATGGTATTTTGAAGTCAGACATATACAACATGAATGAAAAGAGATTTGCAATGAGCATCACAGACAGCTTTAAAGTTCTAGTATGATGCATGAAAGCACAAGCTTTCAGTGTTCAGACTGACAATCAGAACTGAGTGTTTCTCATTGAGTGTGTGTCATTTAATGACATCACTCTTTCACCCTACTTCATTTTCAAGAACAAGCTGATACAGCAGACATGGCTGAACTCTATTAAGAATGGTCAGGCTGTTCTACAAGTCAGTGACAATGACTGAACTATCAATGTAATAGGGCTTCATTGACTTGAGGTCTTCAATCTACACACTAGAATTCACACTTAAGGCACCCATTGACTACTAGTACTGAATGGTCATGAAAGTCATGTCTTCAGTGACTTTATTCAGTACTGCTGCAATCACAGCATTGTGGCTTTGTGTCTTTCTTCACATTCAACTCATTTGCTGCAGTCATTGAATGTTGAAGTCTTTGAACCTTTGAGCAAGGCCTATAAGAAATGTGTTCATCTTCACTCACATTATGAAGTGTTACAATCATACTCAGTTAAGACTAATGAGATGAGTTGAACACAAGAACTGCATAGTCTTCAATATGAGATGACGGGTTGAGTGTTGACTCAACTGTGAGAATGTCAAGTCAATCCTTAGCAGGTCAAGTCAACTCTTTGAGGGTTGACTCTCATTCTATATAGAAAGGGTCATTTTTCTTATGAAAATGATCATGTTCAACTCAATACAAGTTACCAACTACTGGTTTACTCTACACTGCGCACTGAGACCATTATATCAACAAGCACAAACCTTTAGCCCTAATATCTGAGGCATCTTAAATCAGAACATAACATCTTTCTAGAGTTGACAAACTATTACTGAAAGTTCATACCTAATTATGCAAAGATTGCAGAACTTCTCACACAACTAATGCATAAGAATGAGAAATGACATTGAGATAAAGAACAGAAGAATGCATTTCACACATTAAAGAGAAGCTTTAGTGAAACAACACATCTGAGAATACTCAGCTCAGCATGCAAAAAGATACTGAAGATCAATGCTTCAGATTTTGCAGTAGGTGCATGCTTGTATCAGATTGAGAATGAACAGCAGAGACTCATAGTCTATCAATTTAAAAAACTATCAGAATCTAAGAAAAGATATGAGATTCATAACAAAGAACTTCTTGTAATAGTAAAAGCATTGCAAAACTGAAGATCTTATCTTGCAGATACTGAGAAGTCTATTTAAATCTATACAGATCATAAGAATTTGAGAAACTTCACAATGACAAAATAGCTAAACTGACAACAAGTTTGCTGACCTGAACAGTTAGCTGATTATGAATTTCAGATTCATTACAAAAAGAGTAATGAGAATGATGAAGCAGACATCTTGAGTAATCAGCCTGATCATGAAGAAGTGAAAAAGATTCACACTGAAATTTTAAGTGAAGATGACAAGAAAATCCTCACAAAAGACTTAACAGCAATGTATAATGTGAAGCAAGCTCTCTTAACAGATGAAGAACTAATACAAGTATATCATAACAGCAAAGTCAGTGAACACCTTAAAGTCAAGAGAATCAAGAATCTTTTATGAAGAAGGTGCAATATCAGTGACCTTAAAGATTGAATCACTAAGTACATTGTCAAATGCAATTTATGTCACAAAAACAAGATTCAAAGAGATAAGAGATATGATGAAGTAACACAGCTAAACACACTAAATGCATCATGAGAGTCAGTTACTATGAACTTCATAACAAAGTTATTGATGTTAAAGAATCTGACAGAAGAAGTGAAATTTGACAGTATATTGACTATAGTTGATAGATTGACCAAGTACATCATGTTCATTTCATTTAAGAAAATCACAACAGCATCAGTATTGATGTACATCATACTGTGAGAATTGATTAACAATCATGAGCTATCTAAAAAGTTTATCATCAACAAAGACAAGCTGTTCACAAGCAAGTTTTGAGAAATGCTCACAGCAGAACTCAGAATAAATCAAAAGATGTTGACAGCATATTACTCACAGACAGATGAGCAGAGCAAATGAATGAACCAGATGGTTGAAATGTACTTGAGACACTATGTCAATAAAAATTAGAACAACTGAGTACAACTGTTGTTGACAACACAGTTTGTGTACAATAACACACAAAACAAAATCATGAAAGAAACATCATTTTGAGTGAATTATGAATACAACCTGAAGATATGATGAGAACTGTAAGTTCACAGATCACAAAGTCAGAAAATGATATTAGATATTGTAAAGATCAAAAAACTGCACAGAGATCTGATGAACAGAATTCAACAGCAGACAGAATGAACAACAAAGGTAAAATCTTTTGAGATTGAAGAAAGAGTTTATTTAAGAGCAAACAACATTCATGTAAAGTGAAGAAGCAAGAAGTTGAACAACAAGAGTATAAAACTGTTTGAGATTAAATGAAACTTCAAGAAAATAAGCTATGAGCTAGACTTATCTAAGAAAATGTGAATACACTCAGTATTTCACACCTTCATGCTACAGTGTTACAATCAGTTCATATCACTTCAAATCACTAAAACATTTGTCAAATTTAATAAGGAGTATTAAGTTGAGAACATTCTAGAAAAACAGATGATTAGTGAAAAAGCTCACTATCTTGTTAAATGAAAAGAATATAATACCTCAGAAAACACATGAAAACTCAAAGAGAACCTACTCAACTGTGTGAGAACACTACAGCAGTTTAAGAAAGAGACTTAAGGTCAATAAAGAAGCTAAAGCTCATTGACTTCAGTAAGGAATTAAGATTAGAAGAATTGAAGAAGTTTTTCTCATTCTCAGTTTCATTGTTATCATTGCTCAGTTCAAAAGCAACACAGTGAACTTTGATGACTGTGTAAGACTCATTCTGTTTCAAAGTCTTGAAAAGGCAAAGAACCTTTGCATTCAGCTTGAAAAGACACTCAGTCTGTTTCACACACTCATTCATAGTCATCTCAAGTTCAGATTTCAGTCAAAGGTAAGCATGATTCAGAAAATCTAATAATACTGACACACACAGATGACCACAACAAATACACTCAAAACACTTTACCTAACCTGTTATAGTGATGCAAAAAGAAAGAGCATCTGAACAGTGATCACAAGCAATAAGAGAAGTAAAGTTGAAGGTTGTAATGATTTTTATAAGATGAAGACAATTGTGCTGCTTATGAGAAGACATAACAGTGAGAAAGCCATCTGTCTTTATACTCTTGCTTATATAGACACTAAAGAACTAGCATTTGAAAAAGAAGAAATTGTGTTACAGTCAGACTGTAACTGGCTAGTATGTTCTAGAAAATACACAAGAAAAGTGTATACCTAAATATAAGCTCACACAGCTCTATATGCTTGTGATGAGCTCAGCAAGACAATAGACCTTTAATAGGTCTATTAGCTCTATTGCTCTATAGTGAGCAAAGTGAGCACAGTGATTCTATAATATATAGTAGGATCATTTTCTCTATGAAAATGGGTTATGTTCAACTCAATACAAGTTATCAACTACTGGTTTACTCTACACTGTGCACTGAGACCTTTATATCAACAGGCACAAACCTCTAGCCCTAATATCTGAGGCATTTTAGATCAGAATGTAACAACAGTGTCTTTACAAGTTACACATTTTAAACATATGCAGTTGTCAGTTTAAACAGACATAATAAGAACATAAATAACTGTATATAAAGCTGTGTAGCATTTACACATAAAATGAGACCTTTCAATTTTCTCAGTTTAAGTCATGTGGTGTATGAAAGTTAAGAGTCAATGACAGTGAATGATTAAGCGATTAAAATTCTTATTTCCGTACTATATAGATAAAGTGCTGGTGAAAACTGCGCCACTGTGGCGAGTGGTTCGTGAAGAACCAGAAACGGCTTCGCTGCATGAATGGGGCAAAGCGGAAAGAAACCTGCTTGTCCTCTAAGAAGTCAGAACATCCCCGCTCATCGATAACAATAATAACATCATCACCTCCAGTTCAGCGCTCGTCACTACATCTCACGATCCATCTCAATGTGTCTTTCCAACTTCTTGAGACTTTTGAGAGCCTAAAGAGCATTGCAGGTCGGCGTTTGCAACATTCCATCGGTTGTTGCATAAAGAAAGAGTAATGGGATGCGAACAAACGTTTTTGGTTTTCTGTGCGCGCCTATAATTCGTGCAGAGCTCGAGTGAAACGCCTCCTTTCAGATTACCTTACTCTACTTTACTTGAGACCAACCGATCGCAGTCTCGAACTTCATTGTCCGACAAACAATAAACTAGGGACGAAGTTCAACTACACGCGCGCGGGCCTTTATCATTTTTGGGCAATCTCTTGTAACTGTGCACAAGACTGTCGCAGTCCTTACTCTTTGTCCGCTGTCGAGGTGCTCGTCGTCAATCAAGCTCCAACTTAGCCTACAGCTGTACCCACGCCCACGCCTGACCTGCACCGCATCTGCTTCGGCTTTCTCTTACCCTTTGATCACTTCAGCCGCTGTCCTCCGCACCACAACATCTTACGACTGTTCATCTTCATCCCGCAGAACACCTCTCGGCGCACAACGTCTTGCTCCCATATTCCGTTTGAGCTCCTCTATGCCATCTTACGGCTCCCTTCATTCGCCATCGCTTCGGAAGATGAATGGAACCATGGAATCAAACGGCCGTCGCCGCAATGGTGGTGGGCGCGGATTCAGTCTCGGTCATATTATTGGTGATCCATTTGCATTGGCAACGATTTCCATTGCAATGGTAAATTGATCCCAAGGGTGGCTGCCGTGTGCCCACTGCAATGCTAACACATCTGCAATCTACAGCTTGCCTGGCTTATCGCATTCATATCCTCAATCGTATCCGACGTCAAATTTACCTTCGCCAACTTCGTATGGTGGGCTATCGTGTATATGTTTTTCTGCATTGTAGGGATTATGGTGGTAGTGGCGTCAGACTCGACCCAAACGTACCACGTTGCTGTACGTATTGATCCCTTATTATCAAAAGCGCTTGCTGACAGTGTCCAGGTGGTGGGTTTTCTGGCGGCTGGTCTGGTTTTCACGACTTCGTCAGTCAATACTTTGGTGTATTCCCCAGAGGGAGCGAAGGAGGCCGCAGCAGCTGGGTTCATCTTGCTTTCAATGGTAGCTGTAAGTACCCCTAAGAACTTCTACGAAAGAAACAGACGGGCTGACCAGTTCCCTTACCCACAGATTGTTTGGATATTCTACTTCGGGTCCACACCTCAAGCGACCCATCGTGGCTACATAGACTCGTTTGCTCTCCACAAAGACCAGCGTACCTCAATGCGTAATAGTAGACCCATGTCGAACAATTACGGCTCTGGTCGACCCGAGACAACTGTCTCAGGCAATCATGCGCCACAGATGTACACTTCAGCGCAACTGAACGGCTTCGAGACCTCCTCACCAGTGTCTGGTTATCCAGGCGGTCCCATTGGCGCCGAGAATCGCAATTCATCGCAGCCAAGATTCGGTGGTCCCGCAGCCTTCAGTTCACCAGCGCACACGCCGACACAAGGTGCGACGACTGGACCAATCGGAGGAGATCACCACCACGTAGGGCATGAGGTGGGTGCTCCTACGGAGTATCCTTACAGAGCGAAGGCGATCTATTCGTATGAGGCAAATCCCGATGACGCGAACGAGATTAGCTTTTCAAAGCATGAGATTCTGGAGGTCTCGGACGTCAGCGGACGATGGTGGCAGGCGAAAAAAGAGACTGGGGAGACTGGAATAGCTCCGAGTAATTACCTGATACTGCTATGATTTTCCCCATTCCCTTTGTCTACATATCGCAGCTAATCGTACCATGACTTTTTCACGACCCATTTCTTTGCAAACCTGCGGCCAAAGCGAAGCATATGTGAGGCTGAAAATGTGGAATCATTTCCTGCATTGGCAGCATCTGCATCTGGCAGCTCCGGGCTTATACCGGCCCTTCATATTTTCTGACTGAGCCCTACCAGCGATAATTCTTTACCACGATTTTGATTGCGGGAATTGGGCGAGGTTTCGTACCAGTGAATTTTGGTTCGGAATGTGAAGTATGGCGTTTTCTAGAATCGAAATATTTACAAGAATTGGGTTTCTTCTGCCGCTTGTCACACACAACATGTGATACCTCTTGTGAGAGATTCGCTGCTCAGCGTTCCATGCACAAAGGCTTGAGCCTCAATGCCCGTTCATCGCCTTCTCGAAACTCCATAATTCAGATATCTGCATACTGAAAGTTCGGACGCCGTTCGTGTGGCTCGCAACACTTGACGGGCCGCTCGTCCAAGCCTCCGACAAGTGAAGCCGGCAGAGACGTTCGGGTACTTGAGGCTCAAGAAATGCTTGTGTACTAATAGTTTCACCTATTAAAGGATAGAAAAGGATAGATTAGCTTAAGGAAAGTGACTGACTAGAGAAAGGCGATGGCTTGATGTGAAGGGCCCCGAACAAGGAGGTGGAGGCCACGCCAGGGTGCAGGAGGACTGATCAGGACTCCCGGCACCGAACCGTTGAGAAAGCTCAAGCCCATTCGGAGAGAAGCTATGGCACATTCATCCTCGCTTGCGTCTTGAGAATGACCGTGACTACTGTCTTGCCGCTTTGCACCATCTCTTGGATTGCCGGCCAGTCTTCGACCTCCATGCCGCGACGCTTGTCCGCTGGACAAATGTACGGATACTGGCAAATCTAAATCTGGTGGTAAGTTTCGACCCATTGGCGGAGGAAGGGGACAGCGGAGACTAAAACGACTGTTATTATGACTGCCCTATCAGCCAACTGGTGTTCTCCTGAACTCGACAACGCGGGCGCTGTCTTCAGAGTCATTCTTCCGCCATGTTTTGGTGAAATTAAGGTACTCTTAGAGGCTTCCGCTGTCTAGTGAGGCACCGTCGAAGTGCAAGAGACGAGTTGATATGTACTATCAGGTGGCCTTGAGCTTGGATCAAGCGTACACATGGCCCATGCTGCACCGATAAGTCGAAGTAGACTATTATTTTCACCACAAGCTTGTTAATGACCACAACCCAGATGAATATCTGTCATGCCATCCGAGTCTGCAGATGGATGGATGAGTCAATGTTCTTTGCGTCTGCCTTGGCGGACTGGCCTTTGGATAACGACTGGTTTAGTGACTACTGCGCGGATCCTACTTGATGTATAATCTGCAACATGAAGAGAGCCCTGGTTTTAATATACATGGAATGCCATAGTGTCTGAAGTTCTGGGTCTTTGAGATACCTTCGGGGCTTAGACTAGCGATAATTGCGTTTTCTAGTGATGTTCGAGTTGCAAAATACATCTACGACGGAAGTCAAGATCAAGGCGCGCGGCACGGTAAACTACTTTCTTAGAAACTTGACTTCGGTCAGATTCCTAAAACTAGGGTTGAGTTGTAGTCAACAATTGCGGATGGTCTCGACTTATGTTGCTATGAAAATGTTCACAATAACACCCAAAGTAGATATACAGCAACACATATTACTACATATTTTACTGATATTTTAAAGGGACGATTGAGGTGACACAATGTTAGAAACGGAAAAACGCATTACTTTTGATTAAAACCCATATCTTTTGTAATGTTGAGTATTAAAATAGGAACACGTATATCATGTATCTTGTAGAACATCACTGGTCCAACGGTTAGGATTCTGTACGGAAATCTTCCCTACTCAACCTTTATCAATACTGATTATTCGTACAGTGCCTTCCAAGCAAGAGGTCGGGGTATGTGCTCAATTGAGCGTTGTTAGAATTCTTCAACTGACCATCTTCAGGTTCGACTCCCTGGTGATGTAAATTATCCTTTTTGTGGGGTTTTTTTTGGCTGGTGTTGCAGTCCGAGTTTACCTCATGTACATATTTCGTCAGAAACCTATGACTACAACGTAATGGTCCCGCCGCACGAGCGCTTTCGGGCTTCCATCTCTTTGCTGGTCTTGGTCTGATGTTAGCGCGCTGAACAGACATGATAGCTGTTCTCTTGGAATAATAGCAATTCTTCAAGACAGCTTCAAGTCGCATCATAAGTGTTCGGTCGAAGTACCGCGTACGCTCTCCATACCTTTCTGTGTATTCAACAGCCACCACACACCCTCTTGCAAGACCAGGTTCTCTTGTGTTGTAGACTTCGCACAAGCGCTTGCTCTTGATGCCTCTAGTCTAATTCTACGCATTCGCTCTACAGCTAGAGCAAGTCTCATCTCCTTCTCCGCGGTCGCCTTCTTGCGTACCTTTGACTTTGCACGCTCGTTCACTTGCAGTTCAATAATGAGACTGGCATTTGCTTTTCGGCAAGATCTTCAAGCAACCACTTACAAGGAGACACTGACTGATCGAGACTTTCGTCTAAGGGATTTTGATTCCCTGGCTCTCCAGGTTCTTGATATCCAAAGATTCTTGTTCCCAGGGGAACAAGCGAAGCTGTGGTACTCGACTGAGAGACAGAGGTGGTCTGGTCGATGTAGGATCTACGGCTTAGCAGTGTTCTTGACTGACTCTGAGGGAAGTAGCGACGCTGTCGACATTTTGCCCGAAGAATCCTCCGACGCAGAGACCATCCTGTCTACTCCTTCTCAGCCCACGCCCTCGGAAGAGAATGATGTCAAGACGAAGGCGACGAAGTCGCACTGAACTTCCGCCTTGTCCGCTACATAGTAGGAATTTCATCTCGCGACGAAGGTAGCTATCTCCGCCCCTTCCATGCAACAGTCTCAACTTCGAGTGGGATCGCGAGCACAACGATGACGCGGCTACATCGGGTTCGATGTCCTCGAAGAGGCGGAAGGTTTCAAAGCAACCGAACAGGACGAACAAGAACCCGAAATTGAAGGGTACGCAAATCCCTAACGAGGAAGATGATATGACGAGCAACGGAACACCACGAGCAGGTTATGGGTGGGAATGTCACCCCGCGACGCTTGGAAGTACACCGGGAAAAAGAACCGTGAAGGTGTCATTACGCTGCGCAAATCGTAGAGCTCCAATCAGTGTCGAAGCTAAAGAAGAGATCGGCGCAAGTTAAGGCCGCTGCTCGAGATGAGGCGCGCTCCACGGTGTCGGATTTCAGAGAGCTGGTCGATCAAACGTTGACAGCCACAAGGAAGACGAGTCCTCTGGACCAAGAGATGGCAATGATGCTCCGTCCGGTATACATGAAGTTCAATGATGCAAGGTTCGACACAAGGGGTGAGTGAGCAAAGCGGCTGGTCGAGGTTCAAGATATGTCTCCCGACATCGTTGTTCAGCGTCAATGACTGGTCCAAGGGATGACCGAGACAACCTTTCTGACACTTTCCACCAGGTATCTTTTCAGTTGGCCCGTACAAGCTATCGAAAGTGACCATTGCTGAGCTCGTTCCTCTTCGGGAGAACGGCGTTCCGTTCCGCGCTCCCAATAAAGGCAGAGAGTACGACAGGAGGGTATCCTCTGGCTTTATACATATTCTTTTCTACTTCCTTGAAAAGTTCGTCAATTTCGAGGTGGATTTATGGTCTTGATATCTTCAGAAACAATTAGCACAAGGCACTTGCAGACAGAAAAGTAGCATTGGATTCGGGCAGCGTGCAGGAAGTTCCCAGTGTCTTCTTCAGACTGGTATCTCAGTCGTCCCTTATGGCATGGCCAGTCTGTGTCTTTGCTCTTGATCAGCAATCGGACAGTCAAGGACGTCGAAACGTATATCACTGGTGGAGTGGCTTTGGCAAACGGTCTTTGACTTGAGGAGTCCGAAAGAGCCCTTCAGCACGGATAATTCAGTAAGTCAACATTTCTTCTCTGAAGTGAGAGAAACTAGAACATTAGACTGACAGAAACGTGCAGGTAACGTGTTTATGCCTTCATTTGATAACTTCATATAAATTAAAGAAATTATTACATGTAGAGGAAGAACAGCTTCTGTGATAAATTCTGAACAATTTAGGTGTCTGTTTTTCTGTATCATGTTAATCAGTTAGTCTTGTGATGTTAACACATCAAACTCAGACAGTCTGAAAGTAAGAGTGTCATGAGTTGAACTCATACTAAGATCTTATGGTCTAGTTGCTTACTAAGACCCTAAGACTAAAGCACATTATCTTCTTGCTTCTGTACAAAGCTTTTCTTTTCTCTTTATAGTATTCTTCTTGTATTTAGAAATTATTAATTGAGCATCAGTCTCATTGCAAACTTATGACATTAAAATACTATTCTCATTTAAACCTGGCCTACAATAAAGATCTTGCTGTACAATTGTTAAAATCTGTACAGAATGAGTGAGAAAACCTTTATAACAGAAAAAGTTAAGTCTGCAGCAGAGAAGATTTCTTCTTGAGCTTAAATATTTATAAAAGAACTATACAGCATGAAGAGTTGTACAGAAGAAAGAATGCAGAACATGAAGAATTATACAGATCATCTTTACATCTTTATGACAGACTGAGCTGATCTCACATCAATCACATCAGCAGATACAGCTGTCTCAACATTAACTGTTTTAACATTATTCTCATCTCAAAAATCAGTTAATCATACAAGCAGTCTCTTCATGAAGCAGTTCATGACAGCAATGAGAATAAATTAGTTCTTTAAATGTTGACTTCTTAACTCATTTATGTTTGAAGAAAAGAGAGTGAAGTTCAGGCCTTAACTACAACAAATTGATGCTAAGTTAAATGTGAACATGTCAGACAATGCTGTTAGCATTCAGTTCTAATACATACACAGTTGACTTAAAGGGTTGGCTCTAAGTCAGGTCACATCTTGAATTGTGACTTATATTAAGTTAAATGAAGTTTTTAAACTGTATGATCATTGAGAAGCTGATCAATTAGCTTCAGCACACATACAATAACTCAGAATTGAAAGAAAGAGTGACTTGTATCTTAAAAGCTTTAAAACAGAAAGAAAAATCATTTGCTAAACACCTGACCACCTTTAAATGAATGCTGTTAAAAGCAGAAGACTTGAAGTGAAATGATGCTGTTAAGAAAACATTTCTTAATAACAGTCTTGACACAACACTCACACAAGCTCTGATTGTTATCTCAATCTCTGTGTTGTATGATGAGTACATTATCTTGCTACAGTGGGTCAGTCACAACTTAAACTCAATTCAAAAGACTGTTACTTAAGAGTGTTGTACAACAACTACTATCATTACACAACAGTCTTACACAGACAACATGAACTGAGAACTCACTGAGCACATTATTGTTGCAGCTACAGAAACTGAAGAGAGATGCAAAGCATGATGAGTGTCAGAGAAGAAAGTAACAAAATGTTGTATGAAATGACTATACATGCACTGCAGAGACAACAGTCACTTCATTAAGAACTGCAAACTTCTGTCTGCTGTACAATCTCACATCATTAATGTTGTCACTGCTGAGACTGTGAAAAAGACAACAGAAGAAAAGAAAAACTCAGAAAAAGAGTAGCTTTTAGCAGAAGTCACAGCTGAGAGCATATGAGATGTGATAAAAGCTGAAAGAAGTTTGAGAAACAGATGAATAGTGCTTTCTTCATCATGTCAATAATAGTTAATAAGAAGTCATATGCACATATCTTGTATAACACAGAGTGTCTGTTCTATAAAATAATCACTTTTCACTTTGCTAGAAATTACAATCTACAGTGCATTAAGATTAAGCCTTGTACAATCACAAAATTTAATGAGTCTTCAAACTCAGTAGTAAATGAGGTGACTGTCATACAAATTCATATTAACAGTCATCAAAAGTAAAGAACATACTTTTACATTGTTTTTAAGTTAATGTTCTACAATCTTATATTAGATTTATCATGAATGAAGCAGAATAAGATCATATTAAATGCAGACAGAGTCTTTCTTATGATTGAATTCACAGAAACTATTATACAGAACAGAAAAGCTTCTGTTGAGAATGAGTTCAATCATGTTATGATGTCAGCTATGTTCTTTACAAATCTCATACAGAAGAAAAAAGAGAAACAAAAGAAGATTGAGGTGTTCTCAGTCAGCATGATCAATATTGAAAAAGCCTTAACCTCACAGAAGAAGACTGATCTGAGAACTATACTCTCTGATGATTATCACAAGTTTTTAAATGTGTTCAATCATATGATGACTGAGAAATTGCTGCCCTTAAGAGAAGAAGACACAGATCATCAAATTAAACTAGAAGAAATGAACAAAAAAGAATTAAAAGTACTCTAAGGTTCTCTATACAATATGACAAGAGAGAAACTACTAATGTTGCAAAAGACACTAACAGAACTTTTAAATAAGCAGTTCATACAAGTCAGTAACTCATTTGCTGCAGTGTCAGTCTTGTTCATACAGAAGTCAGAAGATGAACTTCAGTTCTGTGTGAACTACTGTGACTTGAATTAAATCACTCAGAAGGATCATTATCTTCTTTCATTAATATATGAAACTCTGCAGAACATCAGACAAGCTCAATGATACATTAAGTTGAATGTCATAGCGGCTTTTCACAAGATCTGAATTGCTGCAGAAGATGAATGAAAGACAGCATTTTGTACAAGGTATGTGTTGTATAAATGAATGATGACTTCTTTTAAGTTAGTCAATGTCTTAAGCACATTTCAGAGATATATTAACTGAGTCTTGCAGAACTTTTTAAATGAGTTCTGCTCAGCCTATGTAAACAACATCTTGATCTTCACTGATGAGTCACTGTATCAGCATCAAAATCACATATGAAAGATAATACTATAACTTCAGAAAGCTGGCCTACAAATTGACATTGATAAATGTGAGTTTGAAGTTAAGTCAACTAAGTATCTAGAATTCATTCTTGAAGTTGAAAAAGATGTATAAATGAATTCTTAAAAGATGAAGACCATCATAAACTGACAAGTCTTTAAGTCAGTGAAGAGAGTACAGAATTTCATAGACTTTGCAAACTTCTATTGAAAGTTCATCAAGAACTTTTCTAATTTAGTTATATCTATAATGGCTCTTATACAAAAGAACACATTTTTTAAGTTAACTGAGAAGACTAATCAGAGTTTTAAGAAGCTAAAGGTCATGTTCATTTCAGTGTCAATTCTAGTATCATTTAATCACACTTGTACAATCATGATGAAAACAGATTTCTCAGACTGATGCATAGATGAAATTCTGTTACAGTTGATGAATGATGTTTGAAGACTCTGTGTCTACTATTCAAAGAAGAATGCATCTGCAGAGTGCAATTATAAGAGTTATGATAAAGAGATGCTGATCATCATATGATGTTTAAAAGAGTTAGATGCAGAATTGAGAAGTGTGTCAAATTTTCAGATTTGTACAAATCACAAGAATCTGAAGTACTTTATAACAGTGAGAAAGCTTATGAAGTGACAAATGAGATGATTCTTCACATTGTCATGATACAACTTTTTCATATTATATTTGTCAGAAAATTAAAATGAAAGAGCAGACACTTTGTTAAGACATGAGCAAGATATGCTGACAGATGTCTCAGATAACAGAGTACAGCATTGTATAACACAGATGCTGCATTTTAAAATGTTGTGCAAGCCTATACAGGCTGCCTCAATGACAGTAGTGAATATACTGAACTCAGTGCTTGTACAAGATTGAGATCTGTTTAATGAGATCACAGATCTTGAGCAGATGTGAGTAAAGACTGAAGTAAAAGATGAGTCATATGATGAGCTTTGTTAAGCAATTCAAGAACAACAGAGATTCTTTTCTATCATTCTGAGAGTAAGAATGTTCATAACAGAATGCTTCTTAAGTGATGAAGAAAAGCTGCTCTTCTGTGAGAGATGTTAAATGCTGATCTCAAAATCTCTTCATACAGAACTAATTCAGTATACACATGACTTGATGATGACTGAACACTCAGAAAGAAATGTAACTGATGTTCTATTATTGAGACAGTTCTTTTGACTTAAGATGTTACAGAATGTCTGTACATTCTGCAGAAATTGTGACAAATGCTGTATGAACAACAGCTGAAAGAGTCATTGACAAGGCTTCTTAAAGCCTCTATCCGTACTGAAGAGAATTTGACAGAAGATATTCATTGACTTTGTAGTGAATCTGCTGTTAAGTGAGAATTGTACAAACCTTCTGATGATTACAGATCACCTCAGCAAGAAAGTGATACTGAAATTATGCAAAGAGATGACTGCAGAATAAGTGACTCAGACATTCATAAGATGTTTTTACTGAGCTCATGAGCTTTTTATCACAATAGTCTCAAACTGAGAAACTTAGTTTGTGAGCAGTCTGTGAAAAAGAATCTGTCAGCTATTGAAGATTATACAGAGAATGTTCACAGCTTATCACTCAAAAACTGATGAGGTAACAGAATGTATGAACTAGAATGTTGAACTTTACATTTGTACATTCTTTAACTACAGTCAAAACAACTGAACAAATCTGCTTCTCATGACTGAGCTCATCATAAATAATCATGACTCAGTCTTCACAGAGATGAGCCTCTTCTTCTTATCTCACAGATATTACATGAAGCCTTTACAGTTATTTGAGAAACTGAGGCTCATACAATCTGTGAAGAGTTCAGTGCAAAAAGTAAATCAAATTGTTCAAAAGATAAAGAAAGCCACAGAGTGAGCACAGATGATCATGACTGTTGCTCAACAGATGCAGAAAAAGATGGTCAATCAGAAGAGACAGCAGTCATATAACTTTAAGAAAGAGAACAAAGTCTGACTAAATCTTAAGAACATACATACAGATCAGCTGTGCAAGAAGTTTGATGCAAAGAATGTTAAGTACATCATTGTTAAAAAGATTAGCTCACATTTCTTCTGTCTGAATACATTATCAGGGATTCACAATGTGTTTTACTCAGTTATGCTTCAGTCAGCAGCAATAGATTCTCTTTCTTCTCAGTGTATAACAGACTCACAACCCTCATCACAAATTGTAAGTGATGAAGAAGAGTTTGAGATAAAGAAGATTCTGAAGAAGAAATTCATATGACATAGAAAAGAATTCAAGAAGAAGTACTTGATAAAATGAATCAGTTATATCTGATTCACATGAGAATCAGTGTTCACTTTGAAAGACACAGTGATGTTAAACTGATGAGAGTTAATGCAATCTAAGGTGACCAGATTTTAACTGTACACAAGAAGATCTTTAAAGATCTTATCAACATTGAGTGAGAGTCTGAAGAGTGAGATTATGTCACAGAAGACTGAGGTGCTTCATGAGTTCAAAGAATCATACAGAGTTTAAAATTTAGTGTTGAGTTTATTTGATTTATTTTCATGCTAATTACTAATGATGCCTTCTTGATTTTGCTGAAGCTATTTGTTCTGAGCATCACACAGAGATGAGGCATACAGCTCAGGTGTCATACACAGTCTGTATGACTAAACCTATATTAAAGGCAATGCAAGAAAAAAAAAGTCATATGTACCTAAAGGTTGAGATTGATAATGACTGCCTCTGTTAACAGTGAGGCTGATGCAATCTGTCTCAGCTTAGCAACACACTCATTCTTATTAATGTTGTCATTGTTCTCATTGTTCAAGATGACAATGAGTACATCATTGTTGCATACAAAGCAAGCTGCTGTTAATCAACCTTGAGAACAGGATTGACATCAATGTTCACACAAATGAGAATGACAACATAAGTGTTGTACAAGATAAGAGCTCTACAAGTTGTCAGCTTTGAGACACATACTTGTATGACATTTACATGATGATAGTTGTTGATGTTGTTGTTGCTGCTGAGCTTGTCATACAAGAGTCAGTGCTGAAATGTGTCAATCAAGAAAGATTTTACATATGAGAAGTGAGAAAGTTTATAACTTACTTCACTGAGAGGTAAGCTGAAGTGAATTGTCATCTGAATTGTATGAGAAAGAAAACCATGTGTCAGCAAGCAATAAGAACTTTATCTGTAAATCTTATCTGTATGAAGCAGGCAAACATGTGTTAACAGACAATGACAACTGTACAATAACCTTTTCAAACACTTAAAGCACAACCTTGAAGAAAAAGAAAGAGATGATGTCATGAGTTGAACTCATACTAAGGTCTTATGATCTAGTTGCTTACTAAGACCCTAAGACTAAAGCACATTATCTTGCTTCTGTATGAAGGTTTTCTTTTCTCTTCATAGTATTCTTCTTGTATTTAGAAATTATCAATCAAGCATCAATCTCATTGCAAACCCATGACAAAGAGGTTTATTGTGAGCTATGCATCAGGGTAAAGCTAAAGCTTAATTCAATCAAGTTACTTACATTTCACTTTAACAAGTTGTGTTCTTTTATAGTCTGAGAATTTGTAGTTTAACTAGATTAGTAAACTCAATAATGTTTATTTGTAAGATGTTATAGTTTTAAGTTATAAGTAGTTGTTAACTTTAAGAATTTTATAAACTTTAAAGACACAGAGTACATTATAATCATGTTGTTATAAGTTGAACTCATACTAAGATCTTATGATCTAGTTGCTTATTAAGACCCTAAGACTAAAGCACATTATCTTCTCACTTCTGTATGAAGCTCTTCTTTCTTCTTCATAGTATTCTTCTTGTATTTAGAAATTATTAATTGAGCATCAGTCTCATTGCAAACCTGTGACATTAAAATACTATTCTCATTTAAATCTGACCTACACTAGAGATCTTGTTGTATGATTGTTAAAATCAGTGCAGAATGAGTGCAGAAACCTCTATGACAGATGAAGTAAAGATCATTGCTGAGAAGATTTCTTCTTGAGCGCAAATACTTATAACAAAACTACACAGCATGAAGAGTTGTACAGAAGAGAACATGCAAAACATGAAGGCTTGTACAGATCTTCTTTACATCTTTGTGATGAATTGAGACAATCTTATGTCAGCTACATCAGTAAATACAGTTATCTCAACATCAGCTGTTACAACATCATCTTCTTCTTAAGAATTAGTTAATTGTATAAACAGTCTCACTCTAAAGCAGCTCATTACAGCAATGAGTGCAAATCAGCACTCAAAATGATATCTCTCTGATTCACTCAGATTTGAAGAAAAAAGAGTAAAATTCAGACCTTGACTACAACAAATTGTTGCTAAATTGAATGTGAACATGTCAGACAACAATGTCAGTGTGCAGTTCTGATACTTACACAGTTGACTTGAAGGGTTGGCTTTAAGTCAGGTCACATCTTGAATTGTGGCTTGTATTAAGTTAAACAAAGTTTTAAACCATATGATCATTGAGGAGCTGATCGATCAGCTTCAACACACATACAATGACTCAGAATCAAAGAAGAGAGTGACTTGTACCTTAAAAGCTTTAAAACAGAAAGAAAAATCATTCACTAAACATCTGATCACCTTTAAACAAACACTGCTAAAAGCAGAAGGCTTGAAATGAGATGATGCTGTTAAGAAAACATTTCTTAATAACAGTCTTAATGCAATACTCACACAAGCTTTGATTGTCATCTCAATCTCTGTGTTGTATGATGAGTACATTATCTTGCTACAGTGAGTCAGTCACAACTTAAACTTGATTCAGAAGGCTGCTACTCAAGAGTGTTGTATGACAACTACTATCATCACACAACAGTCTTACACAGACAACATAAACTGAGAACTCATTGAGCACATTATTGTCACAGCTACAGAAACTGAAGAGAGATGCAGAGCACAATGAGTGTCAGAAAAGAAAGTGGTGAAATGTTGTACAAAATGACTATGCATGCACTGCAGAGACAATGACCACTTCATTAAGAACTGCAAACTTCTGTCTGCTGTATGACCTCACATCATCAATGTTGCTGCTGTTGAGACTGTGAAGAAGATGACAGAAGAAGAAAAGAACTCAGAAAAAGAGTAGCTTCTAGCAAAAGTCACAGCTGAGAGTGTATGAAATGTGATAAAAGCTGAAAGAAGTTTGAGAAACAGATGAACAGTGTCCTCTTCACAATGTCAACATTAGTCAATAAGAAGTTATATGCACATATCTTATACAACACAGAGTGTCTGTTCTATAAAATGATCACTTTTCACTTTGCTAGAAATTACAATCTACAGTGCATTAAGATTAAGCCTTGTACAATCATAAGATTTGATGAGCCTTCAAACTCAGTAGTAAATGAGGTGACTGTCATACAAATTGATATCAACAGTCATCAGAAGTCAAGAACATACATTTACATTGTTTTTAAGTTAGTGTTCTATGATCTTATATTAGGTTTATCATGAATGAAGCAGAATGAGATCATATTGAATGCAGACAGAGTCTTCTTTACAATTGAATTCACAAAAACTATTGTACAAAACAGAGAAGCTTCTGCTGAGAGTGAGTTTAATCATGTTATGATGTCAGCTATGTTCTTTATGAACCTTGTACAGAAGAAAGAAGAGAAACAAAAGAAGATTGAGGTGTTCTTGATCAGCATGACTGATATTGAAAAAGCCTTAATCTCACAGAAGAAGACTGATCTGAGAACTATACTTTCTGATCATTATTACAAGTTTTTAAATGTGTTTAATCATATGATGACTGAGAAGTTGCCTTTCTTAAGGGAAAAAGGCACAGATCATCAGATTGAACTAGAAAAGATGAATGAAAAAGAGTCAAAAGTACTCTGAGGTTCTTTATACAACATGATGAGAGAGAAGCTATTAGTGTTGCATAAAACACTAACAGAACTTTTGAATAAGCAGTTCATACAAGTCAGTAACTCATTTGCTGCAGTGTCTGTTTTATTCATACAGAAGTCAAAAGGTGAACTTCAGTTTTGTGTGAACTACTGTGACTTGAATCAAATCACTCAGAAGAATCATTACTCTCTTTCATTAATATATGAGACTCTGTGAAACATTGAACAGGCTCAATGATACATTAAGTTGAATGTCATAGTGGCATTTCACAAGATTCAGATTGTCACAGAAGACAAATGAAAGATAGTGTTTCATATGAGGTACAGGTTGTATAAATGAATGATGACTTCTTTTGAGCTAGTCAATGTCTCAAGCATCTTTCAAAGATATATTAACTGAGTCTTGCAGAACTTTTTAAATGAGTTTTGTTCAGCCTATGTGAATGATATTCTTATTTTCACTGATGAGTCTTTGCATCAGCACTGAAATCATGTATGAAGAGTATTACTACAGCTTTGAGAAGCTGGCTTACAGATTGACATTGACAAATGTGAGTTTGAAGTCAAGTCAATCAAGTATTTAAAGTTCATTCTGAAAGTTGAAAAGGGCGTACAAATGAACCCTCAAAAAATTGAGGCAATCATGAACTGACAAGTCTCTAGATCAGTAAAGAGAGTACAGAGTTTCATAGACTTTGCAAACTTTTACTGAAAGTTCATTAAGAACTTTTCTAATCTGATTATGTCAATAATGACTCTCATACAAAAGAACATGTCTTTTAAGTGAATCAAGAAAGCTGATCAAGGTTTTAAGAAGCTAAAGACTATATTCATTTCAGTGTCAATTTTAGTTTTATTTGACCATACATGTATGACTGTGATGAAAACAGATTTCTCAGATTGATGCATAGATGAAACTTTGTTACAGTTAATGAATGATGTGTGAAGACCCTGTGTTTACTATTCAAAGAAGAACACATCTGCAGAGTGCAATTATGAGAGTTATGATAAAAAGATGCTGATCATCATATGATGTTTAAAAGAGTTAGATGCAGAATTGAGAAGTGTGTCAAGTTTTCAGATTTGTACAGATCACAAGAATCTGAAGTACTTTATGACAGTGAGAAAGCTTATGAAGTGACAAATGAGATAATTCTTCACATTGTCATGATACAACTTTTTCATATTATATTTGTCAGAAAATTAAAATGAGAGAGCAGACACTTTGTCAAGACATGAGCAAGATATGCTGACAAATGCCTCAGATGACAGAGTACAACATAATACAACACAGATAATACATTTTAAGATGATGAGCAAGCCTATACAGGCTGCCTCAATGACAGTAGCAGACATATCAATCCCTGTGCTTATACAAGATCAGAACTTGTTTGATGAGATTATGAACCTTGAACAGATGTGAGTGAATGCTGAAGCAAAAGATGAGTCATACAATGAGCTTTGGCAGACAATTCACAAGAAACAGAGATCATTTTTCACTATTTTAGAAGTGAGAGTATTCATAACAAAATGCTTTTTGAACAATGAAGAAAAGCTACTCTTTCATGAAAGACACTGAGTGTTGTTCTCAGAATCTCTTTGTAAAGAACTGATTCAGTATACATATGACTCAACAATAATCAAACACTCAGAAAGAAATGTAACTGATGCTCTCTTATCACAACAGTTCTTTTGACCTGAGATGCTACAGAATGTCTGTACATTCTGCTGAAATTGTGACAAATGCTGTATGAACAACAGCTGAAAAGATCGCTGACAAGGCTTCTTGAAGCCTTTATCTGTATCAGAGCAAATTTGGCAAAAGATATTCATTGACTTTGTAGTAGATCTACTGTCAAGTGAGAGTTGTACAAACCTTTTAATAATTACAGATTGTCTTAGCAAGAAGATAATACTGAAACTGTGCAAGAATATGACTGCAGAATGAGTGACTCAGACATTCATACAACATTTCTACTGAGCTCATGAGCTTTTTACTGCAATAGTCTCAAATTGAGGCACTCAGTTTGTGAGCAGCCTATGAAAGAGAGTCTGTCAACTTTTGAAGATTGTACAAAGAATGTTCACAGTGTATCATCTGAAAACTGATGAGGCAACTGAGTGAATGAATCAGAATGTTGAGCTGTACATTTGTATGTTCTTCAATTATAGTTAAGACAACTGAGCAAGCCTGCTTCTCATGGCTGAGCTAGTCAAAAACAATCATGACTTTGTCTTAACAGAGGTGAGTCTCTTTTTCTTGTCTTATGAGTATCACATGAAGCCTTTACAACTACTTGAGAAGTTGAAGCCTGTATGATCTGCAAAAAGTTCAGTACAAAAAGCTGATCAGATTGTATGAAAGATGAAAGAAGTCACAGAGTGAGCACAGATAACTATGACTGTCACTCAGCAGATACAGAAAGAAGTGACAAATTAAAAGAGACAGCAGTTTTATGACTTCAAGAAAGAAGACAAGATCTGACTAAATCTTAAGAACATACATACAGACTGTCTGTGTAAGAAGTTTAATGCAAAGAATGTTAAGTACATCATTGTTAAGAAGATCAGCTCACATTTCTTCTGTCTGAACACACTGTCAGGTATTCTGTCACGAGTTTGCAATGAGACTGACACTCAATTGATAATTTCTAAATACAAGAAGAATACTATGAAGAGAAAAAGAAGAGCTTCATACAGAAGCAAATAAATAATGTGCTTTAGTCTTAGAGTTTTAGTAAGCAACTAGATCATAAGACCTTAGTATGAGTTCAACTCATGACATCACCTCTTTCTTTTTCTTCAAGGTTGTGCTTTAAGCTTCTGAAAAGGTTGTCATACAGTTGTCAATGTCTGTTGACACATGTTTTCCTGCTTCATACAGATAAGGTTTGCAGATGAAAAATTTTTTCATTGCTTGCGTGGTTTCCTTCAACAATTCACTTGAGCTTACTCATCAGTGAAGTGAGTTATAAACCCTTCACCTCACATACAACTTCTTTTTTTCTTTCTTCTTCAACTTCTTCATCAACACCTTTTGTATGTGAAACCTTTCTTGATTGAATATGTCAGCACTGACTCTTGTACAACAAGCTCAGCAGCAACAACAACAACAACAACAATCATCATGTAAGTGTTGTACAAGTATGTGTCTCTGAGCTGACAACTTGTAGGGCTCTCATTTTGTATGACACTTACATTGTCACCCTCATTCTTGTAAATGCTGATGTCAATTCTGTTCTCTTCATTGATCAACAGCAGCTTGCTTGTTACACTCACTTTTCTCAGACAATGGTCATTCTTGCACTGCTCAGTGTGAATGTTTTGTTTGTACAGCAACATGTCACATTGAATCAGGTGAGAACTCATCAGCTGTCATACATCAACACAATTCTGATTCAGAGTCAGAGTGTGTTGATTTCTGTCAGTTGTATCAACTGTCAGACACACAATATGACATTCTTTTTGAAATGTCATTGTACATCAGAACATTTCAATGAGTGTTGTGATAACTGCAAGTGACATGACCACGCTGCTCACTGTTTTGTACACAACAATGATGTTCTCATTGTCATCTTGAATGATGAGAATGACAATGATGTCAATGAGGGTGAGCATGCTGCTCAGTCAAGACAGATCACATCAACACTGCTGACAGAGGTGATTGTAATCTATATTGACTCTTAGGTACGTACAACTCTTCTTTCTTCTTTGCACTGTGCTTGTTTAGTCATACAGGCTGTGTGTGACACTTATAGAGCCTAGTCATACAGACTGTGTGTGACATCTGAGTGGTGTGCCTCATCTCTTTGCAGTGCTTAGAGCAAGTAGCTTCAGCGAAATCAAGAAGGCATCATTAGTAATTAGCATAGAAATAAATCAAATAAATTCAACACTAAATTTTGAACTCTGTACAATTCTCTGAACTCATGAAGCACCTCAATCTTCTTGTGTATGGTTAAGATCTAGTCATCTCAGGTTGCATTAACTTTCACTGATTTAACATCACTGTGTCTTTCAGAGTGAACGCCAGTTCTCATGTGAGTTAAGTATAACTGACTCATTTTATTAAGTACTTCTTCTTGAATTCTTCTTTATGTCATACAAACCTTTTCTTCAGAATCTTCTCTATCTCAAACTCTTCTTCATTGCTTACAATTTGTGATGAGGGTTGCAGGTCTGTTGTATGCTGAGAAGAAAGAGCGTTCATGGCTGCTGACTGAAGCATGACTGAATGAAACACATTATGAATACCCAGCAGTGTGTTCAGACAGAATGAATGTGAGCTAATCTTCTTAACAATGATGTACTTGACATTCTTTGCATCAAACTTCTTACACAAACAGTCTGTATGTATGTTCTTAAGGTTTAGTCAGATTTTGTCTTCTTTCTTGAAGTCATAAGACTGCTGTCTCTTCTAATTCATCACTTCTTCTTGTATCTGCTGAGTGACAGTCATAGTCATCTGTGCTCACTCTGTGACTTCTTTCATCTTCTGTACAATCTGATCAGCTTTCTGTACTGAACTTTTTGCAGATTGTACAGGCTTCAACTTCTCAAGTAGTTGTAGAAGCTTTATGTAATACTCATGAGACAAGAAGAAAGGGCTCACCTCTGTTAAGATGAAATCATAATTGTTTATAACTAGCTCAGCCATGAGGAACAGGCTTGCTCAGTTGTTCTGACTATAATTGAAGAACATATGAATGTACAGCTCAACATTCTGATGTTACAACCAAACCATAACCGGCTAGTATGTTCTAGAGAATACACAGAAGAAGCGTATACCTGAACATAGGCTCACACAGCTCTATATGCTTGCGGCGAGCCTGGTGAGGCAATAGACCTTTAGTAGGTCTATCAGCTCTATTGCTCTATAGCGAGCAAAGCGAGCACAGTGATCCTATGGTATATAGTAGGACCATTTCCCCTATGGAAATGGGTTGTGTTCAACTCAATACAAGTTACCAACTACTGGTTTACCCTACACCGCGCACTGAGACTCTTATATCAACAAGCACAAACCTTTAGCCCTAATATTCAAGGCATCTCAGATCAGGACGTAACACTTTGAACACTCTTATGATATAAGAATGACAATCAGTGCGCAGAAGTCAGCTTTGACAAGTCAAGTCAACCTTCAAGGCCTTCAGCAAATGATTGATGTACTCAAAGTACCGGCACTCAATGTGTTCACAGACAAGAGAGAGAAGCTGCAAGCCTTCTTGGCCAAGCTCAAGTTATATATTGAATTCAATCAGGCAAAGTTCAGGTCTGAAATGAACAAAGGTCTGTTTACCATATTGTACCTCAAGAATGCAGCATTTGATTGAGTTGACCTCAAACTGCATGAGTTTCTTGACAAGACACTGAAGAAATGAATGAACAATAAGAAATCCATATTCAACAACTATAAGAAGTTCAAGAATGAGCTTTGAAGAGCCTTTGAGGTAGTCAACAAGAAATGAGCAGCGAAAAGATGACTTCACATCCTAAAGATGAATAAGTTGGCAGTCAAGTATGCGGCAGAGTTTCAGCGAATTGCGGCCCTAACAGATTGGGATGACGATGCTTTAATATTGCAATACTATTGAGAACTCAATGAGACTATCAAGAACAAGATAGTCAGAATGGATTGACCTGAAGAGCTTCAGAATATGATTGATACCTTCATCAACATCAACAGTTGTCAATGAGAACAACGGATGAAGCACATGAGGCACTACACATCAAAGGTGTGAAAAAGACATTATATTCTCAGAAGAGGTTGTTACAGCCAAACCGTAACCAGCTAGTGTGTTCTAGGAAATACGCAAGAAAAGCGTATACCTGAACATAAGCTCACACAGCTCTATGTGCTCGTGGTGAGCTCAGCAAGGTGATAGACCTTTGGTAGGTCTATCAGCTCTATTGCTCTATAGCGAGCAAAGTGAGCACGGTGATCCTATAGTATATAGTAGGACCATTTCCCCTATGGAAATGGGTTGTGTTCAACTCAATACAAGTTACCAACTACTGGTTTACCCTACACCGCGCACTGAGACCTTTATATCAACAAGCACAAACCTCTAGCCCTAATATTCAAGGCATCTCAGATCAGGACGTAACAGAGGTGACTTTATGAATCTTGACGCAATTAAGAAGCACTGTGAGCAGCAACCACAAGTGAAGCAAGAATGGTGCATGAGCAAGCCCTATAAGCCTCAACCTTGATGAGTGAAGACTTGCAAATGTTATAACTGTGAAAAGCTCAGACACCTTGCAAGAACCTGCAAGAAACCTCAATGAGAGAGAAAAGAAGTTGCAGCAACAAATACACGCATAGTGCATGACGCCCTGAGCTGAACAGTCTGCTATGACAATATGTGCTGAACACATATGAGCAGCAAAGACAGAGCTGAATGATATTCACAGAAACTCAAGAAGAAACAAAACAGTTACAACACAACAGGTCAATCAAAGAAATTAACTATTTTAAAGAAAGCCAAGATCAAAGAAACCAATACTCACAGAACTCAGGTAGAAGAAAACTACAGCAATAGCACCTGAATAGCCCTGAATTCAGACGCAGACTCAAAAGATGTCAACAACTGAGAAGTTGACATGAGACTCAAAATGAAATATGAGCACCCTGAGAATCAGCACTGAGAGACACGTCAACAACTGCTAAAAAGACAGCAGAAAGAGCTCAAGAAGAGAGTTGATGACCTTAAGAAGCAACAAGAAGAAATGAAAGAAGCAGAAGCATGCTTAGAACTCAATAAGTTGATGAAAGATGTATGAATGACAATTGACTCAGTATCAAAACAACTTGTGTGAAAAACTAAGAGCCACAAAATCAAGATCCGTTTATTCACAGGATACCCAACACCAGATGGTGGTTGTTGAATCTTTTCAGAAGACTACATGCCACCTGAGTTTCTGAATAGAGTGAAAGCACTTCAGAACCAGATTCAGTGAAAATATGATCAGTACAAACTGCGCCTACACTCAGAACGGTATATTGAGAAAAGCAGCAAGAAATACATACAACTGATCATGTGAGAGGTAGAACCTAAATGATTTCAGAATCTTTGAAGAAGAGCAAGCAACGCAGTACAGTCAAAAAACTGCAAGCTCCCTCAAAGAGACTAGAGAACAAGAAGCTTCTAATGTCTCAGAAGAATGACAAAGACCATAAGATATGGGTTGACGTTCAGGTTGAACGGAATAGAATCCTTCAAGCAATGGTAGACTCAGGAGCAACCAACAACTATATTTTGCAGCAAGCAATAAGAATGCTAGAACTAACACTGCAGCAGGCACCGAAGTCTATGCAGATGTATATGGTTAACGGAGAATCCGAACGGATAACGGACCAGGTTCATGTTGAAGCCACAATACTAGAAGATCCACAAGAGTTGACGTTTGATGTCCTCAATTCAATCAAGTATGACGCCATACTAGAGATGCTCTGATTACGCAAAAGAAACTCAAGAATTGATTGGATCAGTAAAGAATTATACACCATGGTAGATGTGTATGAGATCCTCAAACAACCAGAAATGAGCTTATCAGAGCATAAGTCATGAGATCATGAAATACTGCTATTGAATAACAAGCAGCCAAAGTGAATGCCACTATACTCAATAAGCAAGAACCAACTCAAGAAAGTTAGAACTTACCTTAACAAGAATCTCAAAAGAGAATTCATCAAATCATCAAAGTCATCAGCAGAATACTTGATCCTGTTTGTATCAAAGAAGAATGACACAAAGCGACTATGTGTCAACTACAGACAACTCAACAAGATAACTAAACAAGACAGTTATTCCTTACTGTTGATCAGAGAGTTGCAAGACCGATTAGGCAGAGTTAAGTGGTTCACAAGTCTAGACTTGAAAGAAGCCTACTACTGAGTATGAATGAAGAAAGGCAAAGAATGAAAAACGGCGTTCTGAACAAGATACAGACACTACAAATACACTGTTATGCTGTTTGGGCTCAAGAACGCCCTCGCCACCTTTCAAAGGCTAATCAATGACATGTTGAGAGAATATCTCAATGATTTTGCCATCACATACCTTGATGACATCTTGATATACTCAGATGACCTTGAGATGCACTGCAGTCATGTGCACAAGGTACTGAAAAAGCTTAATAAAAGAACTTTGTATGTGAAGAAGTCAAAAAGCAAGTTCAAAGCAAAGAAAATTGAATTCCTTGACTATATTATTCAATTTGAACAAATCAAGAAGAACTCAAAAAAGACAAATGCAGTCAGAAACTGGCCTTCGTCAAAACAAGTCAAGAAAGTACAAGCCTTTCTAGGGTTAATGAACTATTACTGAAAGTTTGTACCTAATTATGCAAAAATTGCAGAACCCCTCACACAACTGATGCATAAGAACAAAAGATGACATTGAGACAAGAAGCAGAAGAATGCATTTCACACATTAAAGAAAAGCCTTAGTGAAACGGCACACCTGAGGATACTCAATTCAACATGCAAAAAGATACTGAAAATCAACACATCAGATTTTGCAGTGAGTGCATGCTTGTATCAGATCAAGAATGAGCAACAGAGACCCATAGCCTATCAGTCAAGAAAACTATCAGAACCTGAGAAAAGGTATGAGGTTCATGACAAAGAACTTCTTGCAATAGTGAAAGCACTGCAAGATTGAAGACCTTACCTCACAGATACTGAGAAGCCTATTCAGATTCACGCCGAAATTCTGAGTGAAGACAACAAAGAAATCCTCACAAAAGGCTTAGCAGCAACATACAAGGTGAAGCAGACTCTCTTGACAGATGAAGAACTAATATGAGTATGTCACAACAGCAAAGCCAATGAACACCTTGAAGTCAAAAGAACTGAGAACCTCATATGAAGAAGGCACAATATCAGCGACCTTAGGGATCAAATCACTGAATACATTGTCAGATGCAATTCATGCCACAGGAACAAGATTCAAAGAGACAAAAGATATGACGAAATAATGTGACTAGACGCACCAAATGCGTCATGAAAGTCAGTTACTATGAACTTCATAACAAAGTTACTGACATCAAAGAATCCGGCATGAGGAGTGAAATTCAACAGTATATTGACTATAGTCAATAGGTTAACCAAGTACACCATGTTCATTTCATTCAAGGAAACCACAACAGCACCAGTATTGACATACATCATACTGCAAGAGTTGGTTAGCAATCATGGGCTATCAAAAGAATTTATCACTGACAGAGACAAGCTGTTCACAAGCAAGTTTTGGGAAATGCTCACAGCAGAACTCAGGATAAAACATAAGATGTCAACAGCATACCACCCACAGACAGATGGGCAGAGTGAACAAATGAATCAGACAAAATGTACTTGAGACACTACGTCAATAAGAATCAGAACAACTGAGTACAACTGTTGTCAACGGCACAGTTTGTGTACAATAACACACAAAACAAAACCACAGAAGAAACACCATTTTGAGCAAATTATGAATATAACTCAAAGGTATGATGAGAACCGCGAGCACACAAATCACAAAGCCAGAAAGCAATACTAGACATCACAGAGATCAAGAAGTTGCACAAAGACCTGACAAGCAGGATTCAGCAACAAAAAGAACAAACAACAGAGATAAAACCTTTTGTGGTTGAAGAGAGAGTTTATCTAAGAACAGACAACATTCATGTAAAACAAAGAAGCAAGAAGTTAAACAACAAAAGCATAAAATCGTTCAAAATCAAGAGAAACATCAAGGGGTTAAGCTATGAGCTAGACTTACTCAAGAAAATGCAAATACACTCAGTATTTCATGTGTTCATGCTTCAGTGTTGCAATCAGTCCATACCACTTCAGACCATTGAAACATCTGTCAAACCTGACAAAGAATACCAAGTCAAGAACATTCTAGAGAAACGGATGGTTAGCAGAAAAACCCACTACCTCATCAAATGAAAGGGGTACAACATCTCTGAAAACACATGAGAACTCAAAGAGAACCTACTCAACTGTGTAAGAACACTACAACAGTTTGAGAGAGAGGCTCAAGGTCAATAAAGAAGCTAGAACTCATTGACTTCAGTAAGAAATCAAGATTAGAAGAATCGGAGAAGTTTTCCTTGTCCTCAGTTTCATTGTTATCATTGTTCAGTTCAGAAGCAACACAGCGAACTTTGGTGATTGCGCAAGACTCATTCTGTTTCAGAGTCTTGAAAAGGTGAAGGACCTTTGCATTCAGCTTGAAAAGGCATTCAGCCTGTTTCACACACTCATTCATAGCCACCTTGAGTTCAGATTTCAGCTGAAGGTGAGCACAATTCAGGGAATCTAATGATATTGACACACATGAACGACCACGACGGGTACACTCAGCACATTTTGCATGACCTGTCATGATAATGCAAGAAGAAAGAACAGCAAAGCAGTGATCACAAGCAATGAAAGAAGTGAAGCTGAAAGTTGCAATGATTTTTGCAAGGCAAAGACAATTGTGCTGCTTGTGAGAAGGCATGACAGTGAAGGAGCTATCTGTCTTTATACTCTTGCTTATATAGACACTAAAGAACTAGCATCTAGAAGAGAAGAGATCGTGTTACAGTCAGACCGCAACCAGCTAGTATGTTTTAGAGAATACACAAGGGAAGTGTATACCTGAACATAAGCTTGCACGGGTCTATTGCTCTATAGCGAGCTCAGTAAGGTGATAGACCTTTGGTAGGTCTATCAGCTCTATTGCTCTATAGTGAGCAAAGTGAGCATGACAATTCTATAGTATATAGTAGAACCATTTCCCCTATGGAAATGGGTCATGTTCAACTCAATACAAGTTATCAACTACTGGTTTACCCTACACTGCACACTGAGACTCTTATATCAACAAGCACAAACCTTTAGCCCTAATATTTAAGGCATCTCAGATCAGAATGTAACAGAGAACTCATATAAGAAGAGCTTCTTTGCACATGAAGACTCTTCAGAGTTAGTCTTGACATCAACTAAGATATATGATCTTGCTTTACCATCAAATAGCCTGTGCATTGTCATACCTCACACTGTCATAAACCTGTTCTGACATCTATCTGAGACAAATAGATGTGAAACCTTACAATTCTAACTCTTAAATCTCTCTTAATTGACAGTCTGTTGTGTGACAATATGCAGATGAGAAGTCAACACCATCAAAGCAACAGTCACATATTGAGTTCATCTCATTAAACTCAAAGTTGTGCAGAATCTGATGACCCCCTTGAAGAAAATTCATCTTTAGCTGATTCATTGCAAACAATGCAATGTGAGATTGATGATTCCGCGTCTACAATACAAGGTCTAGACAATGAGTTAAAACAGACAAAAAAGAAAAGAAATCTGCTTTTAAAGAAACATCATCTTGCATCTGTTCAGAGAAAGATTCAAGTGCTGCAAAGTTAAGATGCTGACAAGCCGCTTGTTGATGAACCTTTTGACCTGAAGGCTGATCATACTTCTTTTATATTAAAGCACACTCAATTCATAGCCTTTATCAAGCGGTCTGCAGAGAACTATCTCAGCACAATGATGTTGAAGAGAAATATTTGCTCAGAGCATTTGAACACCTATACTGAAAAGACAGTATGAGAGCATCTCAACTTTATACACAGTGCAGAGACAGTGTTTCACCTGATGTCTGAAAACTTTCTTAAGAACAAAGCAAAGATTCTATATGTCATGCAGTTTCTGATGAGAGAACCACAGAATGCATGATATCAACACCAAAAAACTGTCCCTCTTGAGGATATCTCATGAGAGTAGTTCATCAACTACCTTCTCAATTTTGTCAAAGACTCAGTGAATTGTCAGTTGCATAATGCACAGACATACACTTAGGCTGTACAGAAGTCAAGTCAAAGTGTGCACGCTTTTGCAGCCTATCTCAGCACCCTGAAAGTGCAGTTAATGTCATACAATGAGAAACAGCTGATAATGCATTTCTTCACAAAGCTGTGATCAGAAATCAGAAAGATTTTGTTAAATTATTAAGATCTTTCAGACAAGTGAGACAGCTTAATAGCTCTGACTGCGCAGCTGAAGAGCAATCTTCACACACCTGACACTATGAAGCTGAAGAAGACTTTTGATGGTTCTCATTCAAGAAATACTTCAGGTCAGGCATTTTCTTCTATTGATCAAAGACTATCTGAGCAGACACCATTGAGACAATAAGATAACATCAATGTGACATCAAGTTCATCTTTCTTTCACTCAAGAGCAAGGTTGAATGTAACCTGTTATTGCTGTCAAGAAAAAGGCCATTACTCAAGTGATTGCACAAAGTCAATGAACAACTCAAATAAGATTCACATATTCTCTGTGACTTTGTCAAAAAAAGAGAACGTCACATCAAGACCTCAATGTTGACACAATAAAGAGTGAAAGTAAAGACTGTGCTCAGCATTATAGCTGAAGAAACTGTTGTCATAAAGGCCAGTCAAGCACTGTGCACCTTTTTTCTGAATACCGGTGCTGAATTCAATGTGATTAGCCAGCATTTCACTGTTGCAAATGAGATGGTCAAATTGAATGCAAAGATATTGCACTTTCTTCTTCTGAGCAACCACTTCATCTATTGCTATGAGGCATACCTGATGAAGTATCAGCTAAGAGACAGCTGAGACCAGAAACGCAACTGTGAACATGTCTTCTATGCCTTGAAAAAGAATGAACCTGACCTGATAATGAGCCTATCAGCTGTAGAGAAGAAACAAGTTCATATTGACTGTGAGTTGTGCAGCTGATGCTTCAGCATCAATTTGCAGATGTTAAGCCTGAAAAACCTGAACAAATTTGAAGAGACAGCTGAGGGGTCAGTAACCTGTGCTTTCCTCTGAGCTGTACTCAAATTGCTGGCGGTACGTCTGCAAGGCACCGCTACAGTGTCATCTATACCTCAGACATATGCTGACTATGCTGATGTTTTCTCAAAGTCTGAAGCAGAATGTCTTTCTGCACATAAAAAGCACAATTATGTCATTGACAATAATGAGAAGAACTCTTCACACAGCCCTCTATATAATTTGTCAGACAAAGAACTTCAAGTTCTACAGAGCTATCTGAATGACGCCTTAGTGAAGAGTTGAATTCAGCATTTCGTTAGTCTGACAGGGGTGTCAGTGTTATTCACCTCAAAGAAAGACAGTAGCTTGTGATTGTGTGTCAACTATCATGAGTTAAACAATATCACTGTGAAGAATTGCCACTCATTGCCGTTGATTAGTGAAACCTTAAATTGACCAAGCGATGCTAAGATCTTCATCAAGTTGAATCTTAAAGATGTTTATCATTGTATCTGCATATGCATCAGCAATGAGTGAAAGACGGTGTTTTGCATGCACTACGGTCACTTTGAATACCTGATTATGTCATTTGAGCTAGCTAATGCATCTGCAACCTTTTAAGCCTATATCAATTGCGCATTTGCAGAACATATGAACTCTATTTGTGTTGTGTATTTGAATGACATCCTCATATACTCACAATCAGAAGAAGAACACAAACATCATGTATGTGAAATACTTAAGCAGTTGCAACACTACAAGCTGTTTGTCAACTTGAGAAAATGTGTTTTCTCTACTGACACCATAGAGTTTTTGAAATTTATAGTGTTGATCACTGAGATGACGATGAATTTGCGACAAATTGACACTATTAAAACCTGGTCAACCCTCAAGACCTTTCAGAAAGTACAAGTCTTTTTAAAGTTTGTCAACTTCTATAGGCACTTTATTAAAGCCTATTTGCAAATTATGAGCTCACTTACAGGTCTATTGAAAGGCAGTAAGAATGAAAAGAAGACAGAGCCCTTTGAGTGGTTGAAAGGTGCTGCAAAGACATTTGTCTATCTCAAGAAAGTCTTTATGACAGCACTCATTCTTGTTCACTTTGATTCAGAGCTCAAGAATCAAATGAAGACTGATGCTTTCAAACACACAGTGACAGAAATTTAC
>JAABUP010002326.1_pt1 | contig 37156 bp, 51 predicted proteins | sample 5559201 | NCBI WGS metagenome assembly JAABUP01 (sample SAMN10711887, study PRJNA513373) | rock metagenome | isolation source: Antarctica rocks | place: Antarctica
CAACTATTTCGCACATTTACATAGCCCTCAAGGTTACGAGTCTGTCTCCGTTGTATTTGCTGGCTTGTTTGGCTTCCTGTCTGCTCCGCCAAGTTCTGTATTGCTCGCTGTCTCGTATACCGCGGTTATCACTTTCACTATCATTATTGTTCATTCATTGCGGTGGTGACAGTCTGTGAAACCGCATCTCTACCTTGTTCTCACATCTTCTTTCCTCCGTGCAGCCAGGCAGGTGTCAGTGTGCTTGGTGAGCAAGTCAGATGCAGCTGACCAGCAGAAGATGCTGAACGTCGAGGCCAAGCCTTTCGTCCCAGAGAACCTCAAGACCCTATTTGAACAGCCACCAACTACCTTCATGTCATGCGAGCGGCCTCTGGATATCCTTTTCAGCCATCGGTACGTTGTATCATGTCTGATTGAGCCTTGTTGCAGCAGTGTAAAACGTGGCATGTGGCATACAAGGCCTGCATGTCAGAAGACTCTCCACAGATTGCATTGAAAACTGCTCGAACTGTCAGGCAGGCTGATGACTATCACATGAGGCTGTTTCCCCCCCTGCTGTGTTCTGCTTGTCACCTGGAGTGCACCGCTGTGGTGCAGTAAGGTTCCCTAGTACAAACAGCAAGGCTCAGCAGATATGCATGTAGAATCTTCTCTTTCAGCATATTTTTGTTTTGCTGGGAGCGTCCCCATTGCAAGCTGTGTCCATAGTCAGTATAGGCTTACATGTTGTATGGGTATGGATACTGTATGGGTTTGGATGCTGTGCTGTAGACTGAGCGACAATGAGGCCAAGAGTCAGCCAGCATACAAGCAGGAGCCAGTGTCAGTGCTGCCAGCAGGAGGGGCTGCAGTGCCAATGAGTGAGCAGGTCAGGAAGTGGCTGCGGCTGTTGAGACTGGAGGAGGCTGCTCTGCATCAGGATATCAAAAGGCATGCCCTTGCCCAGGCTTACAGCAAGGCACAGTCCATCCAAAAACGGAAACACTGCACCTTCCAGCGGCTTTCTAATGAGAAGCCAAGTACATACTGGGCTGCCCACCAGACTGCCTAGTCAATCCATCCATGCCCTTCAATCCATGCTGTTTTTTGCTGTCTGTTCTGTTTTGAAGTGTTGTCAATATAGCCTGCAGCAACATGCATGCGCTGTAGTCTTTGGCAATGTGAGTCATGCCTTCACTCGTTTGTTACACAGGTGTACCAGCATTGTTTGCTAGGTGACTTTTTGTGGCTATAGAGGGGTGAATTCGATGTGAGTGCAAATTGAGATCAGGAGTCAGGCTTCTCTTGTACCCACTTGAAGAATTCAGACAGTGTGAACATATTGGCTTTGATACTCGAGTATAGGAATCAATCAGCTGCTGTGGTTCTGGCTCCGGGCCATCTGATACAAACAGGCTGCTATGGGTGTTCTCTCATGCACAAGAACAAGGGCATCAATACCGCTGTCTATCTGAGCCTGACCTGAGCTTGTTGCTGCAGGTTTGACATGTTCAATGTCAAGATGCAGAAGGTGAAGTTTGAGCCCATCAACGGGCGCTCCTACAATTTGTACAGTATGTCTGATAAGTGTGCAGACAAAAGGCGCTACCCATACAGGTCAGACTCAAGGCCAGCCAGTTCATCACAGCTGGTCTGCAGAACACCATGCTAAGTGGCGCACAAGTCTAGTTGGCGTTTTCTTTTTAGGGTGTGGGGTTTGTGCTGCAGTTTGCTGTTAGGCGTGTCGTTGATTAGAGTCGTGCGACTAGTACTGTAATCGTTCTGGTCTTAATACACGGCTTGGACTTGATGACCACACTTCACTGCAGAGCATGGGCAAATTCTGCATGATCAGAACAGTTACAGAGCTGCCAGCTCTAAGGAACTGAGTCAATGTCACTGGCATTCTTGACCACTTCCATGACATCTGACGGTACATCTTTGATACTTCACAGGACTCTGCTCTCCAGATGCTTGCGTTTTTGCGATTCTTCTTGCTCAGGCCATGGTCTTCTGCTTGCATGCTCTACAGCCATTAGCTCTACCATCCACCATTTGTGCATTACTGCTTGTAACCAAGGGATTGCATCAGCCTCAAGCTGCCTTGCGCAGGGGGCCCAATCTGAAGGCGCTTTATGGGCGCAGCTGGCAGCAGCTCATTCGGGATGACATAGGCAAGATACCCTTCTTCATGCTGCAGGTCAGCCTTCTGTTGCACCATGACATTTGACTGATGCAGGAGGTGATAAAGAGTAGACACAATGTTTGCACATGTACATGTTGGCCAGTATCGGTATACCTGGGTCATGTCGACAAAGGCACCACGGTCCCTTGATTGAGGCCTGCATGACGGAGTCCGTACAGTGAACTTAGTGTCATGTTGCACCATGCTCGACAGCAACTTGTCACGCTGGTGACTATATTCCTGCTACACTCCTCCCACAACTGGCTTTTCTTCTTGTTCCCCCCAGCCTCTCCCCCCCCTCCATGGCGGAGCATCATTGGGGGTTGGCTACATGCATCAGGCTGTCAGTCACCAAGCTCGCATGTCTGTGCAGGTGCCAGGACTTGTTGAGAAGAGGCCCAACCTGATCATAGGCGACATCGTGTACCTGAGGCAAGTCCCTGCTGGCACCCATTCATTGCAAGATCTGCAGGACGCGTCTGCACAACAAGTCCCTGCTGTCTTCAAACCTGTCGGCGGGTGTGCATTCATGTAAACTGCCTGGCCTCTTTGAAAGTCATGCACATGCATAGCATGATGACAGATGCCTGATTAGTGCAGTGCATGGTATGACCTGTGCACCAATCAGATGTCACACCTTTTCAAGTTTGTCAAGTCTTCCTCAATGCGCGCTAGGTTTGCTGCAAACCCAAACAAGGAGTGGAGTGGCTGGGTAGTGACCACTCAAGATGCGCAATGCATGCTGGCTGTTCCAAATCTGGAGCCTCACAAAGGTCAGTTCCTCCTACAATTTTGATGCTTCATGCTGTCTCTGTAGCACTGCCTCAACAGGCAGGCCTGCAATCAGGTGGAGCTGTAAGGCAGGTTAAATGCAGCCAGGAAGCAGTGCAAGGACGCAGGGCTTTGTCTACAGCGTGTGATCCTCTCAGCATCAGCTTATAGCTGCTCACAATACGAGTGCAGTCTGCATCACCAAGGCATGCAACATGCTTCAGGTCGCATGTTGCAGCTACACAGCACATCCCATGGCAACTTCATTCCATCAAGCACACAAGCACACAACATTTGCGTGCAGAATCTGGACACGAGAGGACAACTGGAAAGCAAACATTTAAATGTAGACCCTTAAACATATGCAAGGCCTTGACAATCATGGTTTCTGGACAGCAAACCTATGCTGCACCTCATAGCGCTGCATGAGCTGTGAGAGTGAGCTGCTGTTGTTGCAGACCCAGATGTCAGAGGGCCGGTGCATGTACGCTTCACCTTTGATCGCACTCCCTTCAGGCGCATGCTGCGAGCGCTTCTTGCCACCAGCACCCCAAGGCACACAATGCAGTTGTTGCCGCCACAGCTCACTTCCTCATCCAGCTTGTCAGGTAACACGGTGTCCTTGGTTTGCTTTCCAAAGTCATGTGGCAGACCTGACTCTTCACTTATTGTTGTTGTTGTTACAAGGCCTGTGTGCTGTGTCTGTAGCGTTTGCCTCTGCGAGTCATCTTGTCAGAGAAGGTCTGCTGGCAGCTTCTTGTCATGCCAACTCTCTCCCAAACTGTGTCACACGCATGCTGCTGCACTTGCAACAACTCCCAGCATGCTGCCGCTATTGCCATGTCCAGCAGCTCTTCAAACAATGCCTGCCTCTCTGCTGTTTGACCTGGAATGCCATGCTAAGATATGTTTAGTCACCTTGGCTCTCCTTTTCCTGGCCAAGAAAGCCTGCGCTTGAGTGCAAGCTGGTCATCAGATTCCATCCCGACTCCTTGATCTCTGGCAGATGGCCTTGCTTCAGTGCTCTGCCTCTTGGCGGCCATTGATGCAAGTTCCTCTGCAAAAGATGAGGGACTCAAGGAGATGATGAATGATGATCAGCATGCACTCAAGCACACCACGGATGCTTTGCTCAGGCAGTGCAAGCCTGCCAACTGCTTTGGGGCTTCAGCTGAGCTATTAATGCAGATTGCTGCTGACGTATCATGCTTCCTCTCTGGGTGCTGTGCACACTTTGACCTGTGTATGCAAGCAGTCTTGACAAGACCAAGGCACTGGACCCAGTCAGCCCTATTGCTCAGTTCAGTGCCTGGATCTTCTCAGGACTGCTTGCATACACAGGCCAAGGTGTGCACAGTTCCTGGAGAAGGAAACTGACAGATGCCCAATGGAGTAACCCTGTCTTGCCCACCTCCAGTGGTCATACCCTGCAGATGGTGCGGATGGGGGTCCAGGGGCTATACAGGGGTCCAAGTCTGGCATTACAGCAGTGCTGCCTAGCGATGACTTGTTCAAGGCGGCTCTGGTAGCAGCAGACAATGCAGCAGATGCAGCGGTAAGCCCAAGCAGGCTGCACAAGCACGACTGCTTTGTATGGTGTGCACTTGGCTTGCCTGAGGGTCAGGGCTTGCAGTCTATTGCTGCTGGACTTCAATCAGACAGCATCAAGCACATCGTGTGTGCCTGATGCACACCGTGTCATCATGTTACTGTCGATGACACTGCAACTGTTGCTGCACATGTATCACACAAAACAAAGAGACGAAATGCAAAAACTACGCCTCCCAATTTTTGCCTCTCTTCTCTTTGCTTTGTGTGATACATGTGCAGCAACAGTTGGCATTGATTATCAAAAAGCCAGGAGGTGAGGTGTTTTGGGCCTCCTTAGGCGTACTGCTTGATGGGAGATAACAAAACAGGCCTGGCCTCCTTTTGCCTGCCAGCATTCCAGCTGTCCCCATCCCAAGCCCTGTGTCTGTTTGCGCTTTGCCTAAATAGACACATATCACACCGAGGCACACAATCTTTACAAGACAGATCACAAATGTGCAACCATTACTTGATTGCTGCACTATATTTTCTGCCTGTCAACCACAGGGAAGCCCATTGTACCTCACCCTTGGGCTTTCCTTTAGTCAATGCCAAAAGGAACAGTCTTTTCTTTTCTTCCCTCTGCCTGTGAAGCAGTGAATTGGCCTTAGTCTGTCTGCAGGTTAGCCAGCCCATCATGCAAAGAGCTTTACTCACCAGCTACAGCGTACTTCAAGGTCCTGCCCACACCTTTGCAGCCCTTCTGCAGTTGGCATCTGAATGTATGCGTGTGCAGGGGGCAAAACCGGATCAGCTACCCAGCTTGCGCAAGATGCAAAGGAAGGCTGGCTTCCTGGATGAACTGGGAGCGCAGAAGCTGAACAGTCAGCAACGAGAAGCTGTAGCATCTGTCCTGGTTGGGGCAGGAGGGGGCCGCCACCCCTTGACCCTGTTCGGCCCCCCTGGCACCGGCAAGACAGTCACTCTTGTTGAGTGCGCCCTTCAGGTATGCCTTGAGCTTCCACACACAAATGATTTCAACTTGTTAGTTTGGCGGCTGCCTGCCAATTAGGACAGCCAAACCTTAACCAGGCATACTCATATAAAGGTCAGAGCCTGTGCAGCAGCAACTGACTGTGTCAACAGTCAGCGTCCCAGCTAGTTTCTTGACTGGCGACACTTATAGCCACTGTGCCATACCTACATCTGTCTTGATTAGGTGTTGTTGCACATGTGGCAGGGGTACAGCTTAGCTCCAGGCTGCTGCCTCAGGAGGCTCCCGTTATGATCGCTGAAAAGCGTACACTTTTCCTCTTTTTTTCCCAGGTGTATAGCTCTTTGAAGGGAGCGCGTCTGCTGATGTGTGCTCCCCAGAACTTCAGTGCAGACCTACTGTTCAAGGCACTGTCTGCAGCAGGCATCACCACTGACTACATGATCAGACTCAACGACCCTCGCGTCCCTCCAACCCAGGTTGGTCATCATGTTGCTGCTGTGCATTGTATTTGGCTTCCATGTTGTTGCTGTGCATTGTATTTGGCCTCCAAGTTATTGCTGTGAATTGAACCTTGCTTCCATGTTATTGCTGTGTACTGCACCTTGCCCCCGTATTGTTGCTGTGCATTGCATGTTGCCGCCATATTGTGGCTGTGCATTGCACCTTGTATCCTTGTTATTGCTGTGCGTTACACCTTGCGTTCAAGGTCTTACGCAACAAAGTCTTTGCCAAGCGACAAGCCTTCCTCACGAATGAGGACGCCCATTCTGGCATAAGCAATAGTCAATGTGTGCGAGCAGCGGGGATAAAGCTGAGAACCCCTCTCTTGTCTCATCAGCTGGATGGCACTTGAACAGCATGGTACATTTGCAGCAAGCCCTCAGTGAAAGCAATGCAAGCAAGCTTGATGACATAGGTGCAAGAAGACGTCAGACCAAACTGCTTCTACAATGAGGAGACCAACTACTTTGGCTTGCCCAGTCCAGAGCAGCTGGCCGTTTACAACATTGTGGTTTGCACCTGTGGCGCTGCTGGTAAGAGTCCCAACAGCCCTTTGCACCACATGCTGTCTGTTCTTCTGCCTTGTAGTATGCTGGGCCTGTATTGCTGTTGCTGACCTTTGTGGCCTCAGGCACCAAGTGGCGTCCTGCAGCCCTTCAGAGCATTTGGAGACCTGCCTGGTATGAATAGGGACTTACAGACATCACCCAACAGCTGTGGTGTTTTCTAAGCCATACTTGCCTGCAGATTCGCCCACTACCTCTTAGGTCTGTCTCCCTCCCTTCCTCCCCCCGCCCCCTCCCCATACCTCCTGCCTGCCTGTCATCAGCGCCTTGTCTGATGGCACAAGACTGATCTCATGATCTTGCACAGGCATGCTGCGTGAGGGCAAGTATGCAGCCTACTATGAGAAGGCCTGTAGGGAAGCTGAGAAAGCCAAGACCACTGGACTCCGGCCCCTGGAGTTCACACATGTCATGATTGACGAGGCAGGCCAGGTGAGTGCACGACTGACGTGTTGTTCGAACAAAAGTCCCACAGCTTGGTTTTGTCGCACACCACAGGCACCTGTGCTTTCGAGCCAGGATATCTGAGTCACAACTGGCTCCACACCCCAGACTGTAAAGTATAAAATTAAAATGAAAATCTGACTGATGCTTGTTAGCTTCTGGTATTCCTGAGCCATCATGCAGTATCATCACCGGCAAATGGTTTCCTCTTGCCATCCGGCAGTATCATCACTGCCTGATGATTTTCTCTCGCTGCCTGATGATTTTCTCTTGCTGCCTGATGATTTTCTCTTGCTGTGCTGGTCACTGTTACTGTGTGCTTGTAGACACTGACTGTATGCAGGCTGCCACCTGGTCTCATGCTTTGATTGATTCACAATGCAGAGACGTGCTTTTACTGATTCCAGGCATTTCTGAGTTTAGACCTTCGGTGTAGGGATGACGTTTCTGAATAACAATAGACGTTGTGGGATTGAGGAGAACTGCTGCTACATAACAGACGTGATGCCTTGCAGTGGGCTTTGTACCTTCTGTACTGGCCATGAGACAGTCCTATTTGGCATTGTAAGTTGCCTGAGTGTATTTTGAGAATGGGTTCAAGCCTCTCTCAATAGATTTGCCTGACAGCGACGGCGTCGTTGGTTTCTTTCTCTGTTCTGAGGATGGGTCTTTTTGTTCCAGGCGTTGGGACCAGAGGCGCTCATTCCCTTGACACTGCTGGCCCCTCAAGACAGCTCTGCCATGCTCTGTGGGGATCCAAGGTACTGTATCAAGGCCTTCTAAACATCTCCACAATGTAGAAACGTGTTTTTACTGTCCCCAGACGTTTCTCCATGTAGATTTGCAGTGTAGGCATGACGTTTCTGAATAAAACTCAACGTTTTGGGATTGAGAAGAGCTGTTGCAGCTCTGATTGATTGCCATGCAGAAATGCCTTTGCTGTCTTTTTACAAACTCAGCTGATAGCTGTCAAGCTGAAGCTGTAAAAGACTTGAGAACTGAGCATATTGGCAGGCTTGCTTTGTCCAAGCAATTTGCATGGAGGCACTGACACACTGATGCCATGAGCTTGGCAGGCTGATGATCTGCATGCTGCACAGCTCATTCCCCTGATGCATTGCTGACAATAGAGACACTACCACCCATGTTCCGCAAAGTGCAACGCATAACAGCACCGCTACTGCAAACAGACCATGGCATCTTGTTCTGCAAAAGTGCGACACGTAACAGCACCGCTACTGCGAACAGACCATGGCATCATGCTTTGGCTCTGGCTGCATTACAAGAACTGCATCACAAATCAAGGCTTCATGTGGTGGCTGCGCTACACTACCGGTAGTTGCACTGTAACAGCACTACCACTATCACAGCACGGCACCGCGGCTTTACGGCTCCACAACTGTAGCTGCAATACAGGAGCTGCATCGTGAACAAAGCTTTTGTGTGGTGATTGCAGGCAGCTGGGCCCAGTGCTCCATTCAACAGCGGCTGAAGGTCATGGTCTGAAGACGTCTCTGCTGGAGGCCTTTGTGCAGTACCATGCCACCCAGCAGCAGCATTATGCAGACCTGGGCCTGGCCCCGTGCCTAGGTACGCTGCAGCCTATGCATATATGAGCTGCTCACTGTGTATCAACATCAATGCAGCAGACTTGGCAGTGGCATGACTTTGCCAAGCCAGGTGTAGACTCCCAGTCAACTTTCCTAGTCAACTCTCCTATTTCTGGGAACTGTCTCACTGTCACAGGGACACCCACGCACATCAAGAGTACTCAGACATTTAGAATCCACAACCCTGAACCCCCCTCCCCCATCCACACCCGTTTTCCCCCACATACACAGCTGATACTACAGCTGTATCACGCTGCCGCCACCATGACAAGTCACAGCTTTTGATGATGCTGATACACTGGAGGCTTCACCTGGGGTTGAGAGCTGCCAAGTTGGCTGCAATTGCAAGCATTGAGTGTGTTGCAGTTGCAAACATTGATTGTGTTGCAGGGATGCTGGTGCACAACTACAGGAGCCACAGGCGGCTGCTGGAGCTGCCCAGCCGCCTCTACTACAACAACCAGCTCATGGCTTCTGCCGACCCCAAGCTGGTCACAGCACCCATCTGGAACGAGCTGCAGAAGCCTAACAGGTCTGCTTTGTACTTCATACGACTGCAGCCTGTGCCATTTGTGTCATTTGCAATCTTAGATTCATCAGACTCTTTCCTCCTGGCAGAAGCATAGAATGTGCGTTGATGACAGCATACATTGCTGTCAACACACTGGCAGTTTGCACTGGTGTCCATGCAAAAATCGGCAAAACTGTGATGTTGTGCAAGTATGCACCACTGCTTATAGACATGCGTTGTGTCTGAGCCGCTGTGCCGCAAGCCATCAGCCCATCTACTGCGGGACATCGGTACCTGATTCCTCCTCTTCTTACACAAGATGAAGGTCTGTCTTGGTAGACAGCTGCTGCTCATGATTGTGTGAATGTGTTGCAGGAATGATGAGGGTCAGTGGCATGAGGAAGAAGAGGAACAGACAGCTGGCAAACCCCAAGGGGAAGCTGAAGCAGCAGTTGAGGACGACACTGAAAATCAGCTGCCGGTGAATACGCTGTTCTATGGTGTGAGAGGCCAGCAGGTATGTCAGACATCTAAATCAGGGACCACATCGTGCCACACTGTGGTTTCAGGCCTTTGGTGATCTTGTTTCTCTTCAGTAAACACTGCATGCCTTGATGATACAAGCAAAGGAGGCGCCTTACCTTTTGCTGAACCAGGGGCTTGTTCAGCACATTGTCATTGTGCCTTGTGTGGCAAGCCCACATGAGCATGGCAGAAGCTGTTCCTCATCTGCACGCAGAGCTGTCCAGCACAATTTTGGACAACTACTTGCAACCTATCCATGGCCTTGCAGCTGTCCTTTAGCCTCCACTACATGTGTGCCAATGCTACCGTTACGCGATCCTTGCTTCATGTTCCACCAAGGCTAACCAGATGTTTACTTATGAAGGTACCACCAAGGAAGCCCAACAGACCTCACCCTCAGGCTTCTGAATGGATCTTACGTGGTCTTAACACCAATGGCAGCAAGGGCCATCGAAAAAAAAATGACTGACATGCATAGTTCTCTATATAAACAAAACAACGCTCTGGACAGGTTTCCACTACCATCCACTACCACATGTGTGAGATCTGTCAATCAGGCAGGTGCAATCTGTTTTTTTCCTTTGTGTGCAGATGAGGGATGGGGAGGCTCCCAGCTACTACAACCCAGTGGAGGCATCCACCCTGGTCAAGCTGCTGCAAGGCCTGCTGTCCTACAAGACAGCCGGCGGGCAGGGAGTGAGTGTACAGGACATTGGCGTCATTGCCACCTACCGCAACCAGGTCAGTGAGGAGTCTGGCCCCTGGGCTCAGATGCACTTTCTTGGTCGAGTGGTAGAGAGGGTTGCCTACACCAACTCTGCCAAACATGGTTCCTGTCAATGTTGAGTGAAGGCTGCCTTAAGTGTACACCAACTCTGTGAAGCTGATGTCTGACCATGGTGCCATGTGATGTCACACTGGCAGGCACACTTGTTGCAGCATGTGCAGTAGTGATACAGTTGTTAAGCATTGCAGCTCATGATAAGCCAGGTGCGTGCAGGACAAGTCTTGTCTCTTCAGAGCAACCTGTCTTGTGCATCCCTGTGGGGCCTAGTTATGCAACAGTTTTGACAATCACATAAGGTAACATCATTGAAACGTGGGGTGGCCAGGTGGGCGAAGAACCTTGACTTCACCAAACAAAAGCCTCTTAATCACAGCATGTGAGTCTGTCACTGCAATGCCCTCAGCATGCAGCTTGCTAAGCTTTGCAACCCACAAATGGGACACAAAACACATGCCAGTCTTGCTTTGTCACAGCTGCGCTCAGCACCACTGCTGAGCAGTGCTTGGTGTTGTTTGCAGGTGAAGAAGCTGCGTCTGCTGCTGCGAGCACGAGAGCTGGCTGCAGTTCGGGTGGGGACAGTAGATGACTTCCAGGGACAGGAAGCACGCATCATTTTCATCTCCACGGTTCTGTCCAGACCAGCAGACCTGCCCCTAGGAGGCAAGCCCCCTAAGGGCTCTGCGTTGATTCCCCAGGGTGGTGCATCAGACCCCACTGTGGGTTTCTTCAGGAACCCCAACCGGTTCAATGTGGCTATCACCCGGGCACAGGCGCTCATGGTGGTCTTGGGCCATCCCCTAGTGCTGATGCAGGTCAGACATCACACAATGCACAATGGAGACATGCACATACATGGCTGCAGACTTCCTGCCGTTGTTGTCTCCTACCGAGGAAGCTTTTGGGCCTTCTCACATTGTTGTATCATCACCTGGAGAGGTCCATGGGGCTTGGCAGCACAACACAAGCGCATCCTCTCAGCATCTAACAGCTGCTTCATTTGCCCCTGCGCTACAAATTCCTACTGTCTGCGGGCACATGCCTTGAACCACACCACAAGGCATGCGTAGCGCTGAGTGTGCTGATCAATTCATCACCATGCAGGATCCAAATTGGAGCGAGCTGGTGAAGTACTGTGCTGCAAGGGGGGCTTACAGGGGTGCTGGCTCTGAGTCCTTGGGCATGCTAGTCAGGAACCAGCCTTCAGAGGACAGCTACCTGCCGGGTGAAGATCAAGGTATGTGACAATCATAAACAAGAGCAGCTCTAGCATGCACACTTCTATTGCTGCTCTGCACACAATTTGGGCCACATCCTGCAAAGTCCTTCTTCCCAGTGGTTTGAATCGGATGACCAATTTCCCACAACTGCACTCTTCAGTATAGTCCTTTGCTTTCATGCTCTTGTTAGAGTCAGGTGTTCGTGTCTACATTTTGTGTAGACACAAGTGTAGACATGACTGTCTACATGTCATGCTTGGTTGCTGACGGGGTACAGCTGGTCAAGGCAGTGTGTTAATATGCATTCCTGGCTTGTTTGTATTGACATTCCACTCAGTCTGTCTTGATGTACAGATGAGCCCTTGGAGGAGGACAGCCTGGAAATCCAGCAGGCTGTCAGCCACATTGCAGAGGCAGCTTTGCTTGGAGTTGGTGATGCCAACAAAATATTCCCAGAGTCTCTAGAAGAGATGTATGAGTCATATGGAGGAGAGGAAATGGAGTTTCGGGTCATACTTTGACCCGACGAGACTTATTCTAGCTAATAGCACATTTGTGGAAGTGGGTTGTTAACATATCAGTTCCCAGCTCTTCTGTGACGGGTTTCTATTCTTGGCAATTGTGACTTGCTGTTTAGGCTTGCGAAGCCACTTCCCTTCGCTTTTTTCTCGTGCACTGGAATAGGGTCTACTATAAAGACTATAAATGATGGCTTTGACAATCAGGGGTTCATAAACAACGTTGCTCACTGAGGACCACATGGTTCACAATACACTGTATCGCAGCTGCTGCTTCAATTGGTCATCAACGCACTCTTTGCTTCTTTGATCGTAAGTGTGGCACTGCTTCTTTGGCCAGTTGTGCTGGTCAACAGGAATGTTCACTGCCTGTTCACATGATGATGAAAGTGACAACAATGATGCAGCTCCTCCCAGCTCATGATGAGCTAGGTACGTGCAGGACAAGCACTGTCTCTCCAGTGCAATGAATCACATTGACGAAACATAGTTTGCGCCTTGGGCCACACCAAGAATCAGCAATCAGACAGTATTGCTGACAGATAATGACAAGCCGCCAATCTGCAGCAGACAACTGGTTCGCAACTCAAGGCTCAGCATGCACTCTATGGGTAATGTACCTACAACTACTGCTTCCGCAGAGGTGCCATTGCTCAGAGGAACTCTCTCAGAGGGCTTGGTGCTGGTGGAAGCAGACGCTGGCACTGGTGGCGTGCCTGATCTTGAGCTAGCGCTGGTAGGCATGCTGGCCGGCCTACGGGCTTCAAGTCCTTTGCTGCTGCTTTGGGTAAGAAAGGTGAACAGGACTAGCTGAGGCAAGACTCCAGATTCAGACCTGCATCGGAAGCAACAGCACTGACTTCCAAACGTCAGTCACACTGCACAATTGACAAGAGCAGAGGGCACAGCATGAGCATGAGCATGGGCGCAGCATGAGCATGGGCGTAGCATGAGCATGTGCACAGCATGAGCATGCCCCTAGCTGTGTGTAGGTGTGTAACTGCTCACCGTCTGTGAGGGCCATCAAGACAGTTGAGCACAACAGTGACAGCATACTCCTCTCCCGGCCTCAGCAAAATGCCTTGAATGCCTTCGGTTTGCTTGTCCTCATGCATCTCTGCTTTGTCAAGCTGTGACTGCAGCTGACTCACTTCTTTGTCCTGCTGCTGCTGCTGCTGCTGCTGGGTCTGCTTGTCAGCGCTTTGCTGCTGCGGAGCTTGCTGCTGCTTTTTCTTCTTGTTTTTCTTCTTTTTTTGCCGACGCTGATGCTGATCAGAGTTTTCTGCTTTGTCACCATGATCAGGTGGTTCAGCAGTGACTGCTGTCACATGTGTGTTGCTGTTTGTGTCTAAGTTTGTGACTGTGCTGATGCCTGCATCGTCTATAAGAGCCATGGTATGAGGCCACAAAGGAAGCTTCTGACTAAATCTGACGTCTATCAACTGGACATTCTCTGCTTGGTTGTTCTTAACGACAATCTGTCTGAAAGAGTATAACTGTTCATGTTCTACAGGCTGCCTTGCATCGCGCTTTGCCCCCAAAAGTTTGGCAAATGGCTGTTCATGCTGCTCATTTCGCTGCATACTCAAAGCGTGATCAGAGCTATCTACACTGTGCTGTGACTGCTGAGCAACAAGCTGCTTCAGACCAAAACTGACATCTGGGCCAATGCTAACCCCTTGCGGATCCTGCATGAGACTACGGAAATCCTGCAATGCAGCCATATACTGTCAGTGCAGTCCTTTGTAGTACAGAGGTGCAGTGTCTGTCCAGCACACAATCCAGCATAGGCGGCCAGCCTAGTGCCCTGTGTAAACACATGCACCTAATCTAGAGCATAATCTGCACTTGCGAGTCAGGACCAGACAAACTGCTGTGCTGCTGCACGTCAGCGCGATGCACACATGGTGATGTGTATTGTAGTCTTTACCTTGTAGGCGGCTAAATGCAGTTTCTGCAGACCTGCTGCTTCAATCCACTGCTCTACTTCCTCATCAACAAAGTGAGCCTGCCCAATTGGACAAGCTATGCGAGGCCCCTGAGCCAGCAAACCAGCAGCCAACCCTCCTGAATATGGCAAGGCCAGAGCAGGATTGCCTACAAGCTGTTGCAGTGCAGACTCCAGTGGTCCATTCAGTACAGAAACATGCTGTAGCGCTGCTCTGCCAGTCCAATAGTAGGTTATGTACAGGGAGGGAATCTCTTGACCGGACAGGTAGACCTGTAGAACATAGCAATGGTGATTGGCAACCTCTGTGTATGGTGCAGCTGGTTGCTTCTGGCAAGGCAGGAAGGATAAGGGCAGCAAGGTCAGGGCTGGGGGGCAGGAAGAGGGGCACATGGGAAGCCACAGGTCAGATGGCAACAGAGGGTGTGGACGCCAAAAATGAACAATGATGTGCAGTGGTTTGCTAATGACAGCCTGCTGCATCAATGCACGAAGCAGAAGCAGCACATTGTCTCAATGTTTGCTTCACAGATGCTGTTGCTTGTACTGCAATCAGCTACCTGCTGCAGCTGCTTTAAGCTGTCTGAGCAAGCATCTCTGACAGGAAGCGCCGAAACCTTCTCAGGACGCAGACTTTCTAGCCGCATTCCCCTGCAGGGTTACACACATTGAAGCTGTACCAACATGCACCCCTTTGAGCATTAGAGGTGAGCGAAGCTATGCCTGCTGTTATAACAAGTAGCCAGTGAAGGAGCACAGTGCAGCGTGATACAGGCTGCAGAACAAGGACAGTGTATGCGATATGTACCAGCCTGTGCCTGCCGCCGCAAACAAGGTGTCCAAGGGCCTCAGATCTAATTTTCCCTGATCTTCGACCTTGACAGACATGCTGAGATGCATTTCTACAGCCAGGGCTGCTGCAAAGGGCAAGTTTGGGAATGTTTCCTGCAGTTGCACAGAAGCATGCATTTGTGCATGGGTCTGTGCATTAGGTTCAAGCATTGTGTCTGCGGACAGGGAGGCAGAATGCCAGGTGCTGTAACATTGAGCTTGCCTGTATTGCTTGCTGCAGCATTCGTGTGTGAACATCTGCTGGCACATAGTGAGGATCAAGAGCTGAGGGCTGAGACATGTAATTTGACCTGTTGGGCTGATACATCAGACCATAAGCAGGGTTCTGCTGAGGCATGTAGGGCATCTGCGGAGGGGGAGCATATGCCCATTGAGCAGGCAAGTAGCCTGGGAAGAAATAAGGGTGAGGCTGCATGCTGTCTAGTCCTACAGGAGTAAAGGCAATACGAGGTACAAATGAAACCTAACTGGCCGGATTCGTCAACGGTGCCAGACTGAAACGTTTGCTGACTAGCAACGAGCGCGGAGCGCATTGAGCAACGTCAAATGCCTCCCGCAGCGTCGGCCAAACATACTCATGCACAGTCACAAAGTTGACGACAGGACTTAGCGCACGCAACTTTGATGACGAGTGATCTTGCAACTCAGCAGGCCAAGGAGCTGGTCCTAAGAAGTTTTGTATGGGTAGACAAAAGCTGATTTTTGACACAGCGGCATTGTTGATCGCGTGCCCTGCGCTGCAGTCTCGTCATGCAGCGCTGAGTGCTCTGTTCTGTAACCCCCCCAGCATACGCAGCACGTTGCTAGGGTTTGCGACTTAGCTTCCTGCAGGTGATCGCCAGTACTGTTCTGCGGATCCCTGCGCAAAACACGCAAAGAACCGTCTCTCTGAGACATGAGTGCTGAGATATACCGACAAACAAAACTCGGTGATTCCTTGGTGTCCGCCCTTGAGGTACTCGTTGAAAGTGACAAAATAACTCCTGAGTTGGCGATCAAGGTCTTGTCAGAGGTATGCTATCCATGTGGTCACCTGTCGGCAGCATGCATGCGTTTTGTATGTGCTTGTTTCTGATTTCGGTGTGCTGTGCAGTTTGACACGGTGCGCGTACAACGATAATCCTTCTCTGCTCTGCTCAAAATCCTTCTCTACTCAGAGTTTGTGAGCGCTGGGGGCGCATCAAGCATATAAACCTGCACTGAGCTTTGTGTATATTTGCAGTCCTACCTGGAGGCTATCAAGAATAGCTTCAAAGCCAAAACCTCAGTCAAGGGAAAACTAGACAGCTATAGATTCTGCGATAACGTATGTCAGGCTCTGCCTGCTTATCTGCTGAGGTTGACAAGGGGCCATGTTGTGATACATTCTGCTTGTAGGTTTGGACCTTTATTGTGTCAGATGCCAAGTTCAAGACCAACTTCACCAGCACAGCTTCTACTACCCACGCACCAGAAGTGACTGTGGACAAAGTACAGATTGTGTGTGTAGATGCCAAGGTGTTTGATGCACAGTCATAAAGGCATCAGGCAACATTTTCTGGTACTACAAGCGTATACTGTACTCAGCATTTAGTCAGTCTGCTTGTTTGGAAATGCAACAACATGCGGCACGGCGATTGAAGCTCACAGCAAGGTCCTGTACATCCACTGGGCTGACTTGCTGCATTATAGCACATTGGGCATAAACAGATACTGCCCCAAGGACAGTCATGTCTGAGATGCAGTACATACATTCTCTGGTCGAAATTACGGACTGTTAAGGTTGTATACAAATGATGTACATGTAATACAGCAAATAGCCTCTCATATGCATACATGCTATGCAAGCCTTGAAATATACTGAGGGCTTCTGTTACATTGGAACAAGCACAACATTGGAACAAGCACAAAGTGGGGCTGCTAGCAAAGTATAAAGGCAATTGCAACAATCACTTCAAGCTTGCAAACATATTTTCCAGGTCGAACAAGGCTCATCAAGGCAAGTGGTATCAATTCAGTACTATTTATATGTATTTGACTTCTGCTGCAGCAATGCATCTGCAGATAATTTAGCAAATGATTTCGAGCGCGGTTGCACATTGCAATTCACTGTGTTAGATTTAATCCTTACAGGCCTAGCAGCAGCTGTCGCAGGCCCTGTGTGAGCGCAACAGTCCTTGCGCACCTAGCATGAGCGCCCGTGGGCAGAATTGTTATGCCAGAAAGGTGTATTGAGACCGGCATATCACGCAAATGTTGAGACTTGCGTACTGATCATCGCTGAGATCATCACACTAACCAAAAGCACATAACCGTGCCAGAGGCTTCTGGATGCTCCTGCATGTGTGCTCTGACATCAACAGTGCGATCAAGTCACCTTTGTTTGCTTGTTGAAGCCCTGACTGTACCAGCAGCTGCCCTAAGAGCCTGACAAGCAGATGCAAGTATCTGGTACAGCGTTTCAGGACCTCACCAACAAAAATAAGCAAAGACGATGGCAAGCGGTTGACCGGCTGCAGAAAAATCGTGGACAGACCTTCATAAGGCCTGGTGTTCTGGCGCAAGATATCCCTGGTGGGCTGCTGCCTATCACCACGAGTGGCAAAGCTTCAGCGATTCAAGCTGAGACATCAGCAAGCACATCTTCTTCTGGCAGCTTGCGACAGCTTCAGGTGCCAGATGAGCAAAAGCAGGCACGGAGGCTTCATCGCAAACGCGTGGCAAGAATTGTGGTAGACCAGTGGAAATGGTTCACGAAGGAGAGGGCCAGGATGTATCCAGCAATACGTCACCACAACCACAGGCTGCAGCTAAGTGCCTTTTTAGCATTGCAGACACACTCAGCGCACCGGCAGCTGGAGTGGCGCAGAGCCGCGATTTTCAATCACAGGCGCCAGTACCTAATGCAGGGCAAATGCTTGCTGCTCTGGCATGCTCAGCTGGATTACAGCAAGAAGACGCAGCTCAGGCTAAACAATGCGCGCCAGACTAGGAAAATCCAGCAACAGAGGTCTTGCCTGCAAGCTTGGCAGGATTACAGAGCTTACAAAGCAGAGCGCAGAAAGCACCACCTGCAAGCAAACTTCTATAGAAGCTTTGTCCTGCTTACCTCTGCTTTGCAGCAGTGGAAACCATGGGCTGCAGTGTCTGCTGTCAAAAGGGCCAAGCAGGGCACAGCCCTTTCCTTCTGGGCTAACAAGCAGTATGCCAAAGCATTCAGTTCTTGGACCTTGGGTGTAGCACTGAGACAGCATTCATGCCAGATCAAGGAGGAAGCAAACCACATGCGCAGGAGACATCTGAGTACTGGTGTTCTGCTGCATTGGCAAGGGGCTGTGATACAGATGCAGGAGGATAGGCAAGCTGGGTCAGAGGCGTTGCAGGTGTAGTCTCAACCCAGCCAGACATAGATGTGGCTAGTGTCAGACATTGGACATGTGTGATGTCATCCAGTCTGTCCTGGATTTACTCTGAGCTGCATGGCGTGAGAAATGCACATCACCCATGCTGTTGGTGGCTGCTGCAGATGGTTGCAAGGAACCTGCAGACTGCCAGATTGAGGCAGCTGCTGCAGTCCTGGACAGTCACCACCACGGCACTGCATGCATGGAGACAGCTCAAGCAACAGGCCTGCATGACTGGCAAGCAATCACTGCTGAAAAGAGCTCTGACTGGGTATGCTTGCATATCCCTGTATATGTCAAACACGCTTGTTCATTGCACTTGCCCAGCCTATGCTGTCGTCTCAACCTGCGTCCCAAGAAACAAACAATGCAGTAAATGCTATGCCAAAGATCTTTGGACGAACATGTACGTGGCATGCCTTTGCCTACAGGTGGCAGGCAGAGGTGCAGCGAAGGCATGCCTTGCAATCTCTTGCTAGTCAGCTGCAGCCGGTGGCAAGGCGTCTGCATCTCCACGCTGCTTGGGATGTCTGGGCAGCTAAGTATGTCTGTAGCGTGGAGCACCAAGGGGCAAACCTGCGCAAGGTGAGCTAGTCAACTTTGTCTGCTCACTGTAGGTGATGTAAACACTCACAGCAATTGCCTGCATCACGTCAAGCCACTGTACCATTTGTCGTCTGAATAAAAGCATGCCTAAGCTGAGCACCAGGTACTACATATATACAGTTTAAACAAGCGAACCATTTGTGGACCTCCAAATGCATGCCTGCCAGTATGTATCAAAGGGTTGGTTCAGAGCAGCTGCTGATGAGCAAAGACGTCTTCAGTGAGGCCTGTCCCAAATCAGACTGCTGTCAGGACACTCAAGAGCCCCTCAGTCAACAGCCTCTCTGTAGTCAGTGTCTTGCTGAGTCCTCAGTGACGCACAGCTTCTTGGCCTGTTCCAGGTGGTGCTCTTGAGAGCAAGCTTGAAGGCATGGCGGTGCACAACAGCCCTGGAGGTTGCTCAGCAGGCTAAGCTGGCCAGGGTGGTCAAGCTCATGAATGCCACCTGTCTGTGGCGATGCCTGCAAGCCTGGAGAGCTGCAGCGGACGACCGCCAGAAGAAGAGGATCAGGTACAGGTCGGATCAAGCTCCCATGCATGCATCATATTTTGTGGTGGGGTTTTGTGGTATGCAGAAGGCGTGATGTTGACCGTGTGAATGCACAGCAACTGTACGGGTGGTCACAAGCAGCAGGACCATCTGACCTTGTTTTGTTGAGATACTGTGAGTAATGACAGCATGGCAAAGGCATCCCATGAACCAGTGGCCATTGCCCCTCACCAAGACACAAACCCTTCTGCCCTTGAGGCATCTCAGACCTCCTGTTAGTCATGCAGGAGCGACATGCATCTATCCACGCAGGAAAGTTGAGAAGTTTTGCAGTGTGCTCTCATCAGACTGTACCAACTGTCTGAAGTTTTCATTGCATGCGGCTGCCGACAGCTGCACCATGCGAAACGCTATGCACGTCACCGCCACGAAGTCATACTCGTGTGCATGCTGCAGGAAGCAGGCTGCAAGTGACTTCTACAATGACAAGCTGCTGAGTCAGAGTCTGCATCAGTGGCAGCAGTGCGCAAGGTGGAGCAGAGACTCAGGCTGGAAGGAGGACCTGGCTTTTGGCCACCGGGCTGAAACCCTGCTGCTGAAATGCATGGAGGGCTGGCATCTGGTGAGAGACTGTTGTCATGCATGCTGCACACCTGCTGTGATCTTGCAGGATGCTGCTGCTGCTGCTGCTGACCTATGGCACCACCCTCAAATAGACACGCCTACTACTGGTTCCCAGGCAATTGTGAGTCTAAGATGAAACTATGAGGCAAGTGTTTGTGTGACAATAGTGATTATTGTGCATCGCCAAGGATTTGCAATGAACCTGAAGCACACAAGGCTGAGGCAAGCTGCAGCAATGCACTTCAATCACATCCTGTGCCAGGGCTTGAGCGCACAGCCTGTGCCATATAACAGAGCTTGACCCACAACAAGCATGATTCATGCATCTGCACATGAGTACATGCTCTTCATCTGCTGTTCAGCGTCAGAGTTACACTGACCATGCATGACCCACCACCCACCCAGCAGATGTGCTGCTGGCTGCCTACTATGCTGATGCAATGGCGCTTGCTGGACGTTTGCTGCTCATCTCAGGCTTTGGACACGCGCAGACAGCGCAGGAAAGCTGAGCAATGGCGGCAGCACCAGCTGCTGGCATCTGTGGTGCATGCGTGGGAGGACCACACTCTGTACAAGCTGGAGCAACAGCGCCAGCAAAGGAGGGCTGTGCGTCACAGGTGAGCCCCTGCATGAGGGCAACCCACGTTTGTGTGAGGTAGGCTGGTCTGCGCTGCCTGCGCTGCACTGTTGCTGCCAAGCATAGTCTGCAAACCTGACATGGCTGAATTTGCCGTCTTTGCCGTCCTTCTGTGAGGCATTTCTCGGTAAAGGTACTTAGTTGCAATCCTTTGTTGCTGTTCTGCGTTCCATCTATGATGAGTGAACAGTGTCAAGTATGTGTATTGCTGCACCTCATGCTCTGGCAATGCTGCAAACAAGGCAAAGCAGCCGGCCTGACATCTTTCCCCCTCAGATGAGCCATCAGTTCAATTTGCAGCATTGCTCCTAGACCATTGCAGAACACTGCAAGCAATCCAAGGATACCTGAGAGTGTTGCTAGTTCCTGTGCATAACATGACAGTTGCCGTGTCGCTCTGCAGGTACTTTGCACTTCTGAGGCAGGCCTTCACTGCTTGGCTAGGCTTTCAGCTGCATCAACAGAGCAAGAGGCACCAGCAGAGGCAGCTGGCAGCTGTGCACGCCTTCTGGGTGCGCAAACAAATTTGGGCAGTCTGGCGACAGCAGTTCCTACCAACTCCTGCCAACTGCAAGGGAGAAGAGCAGAGCTTATGCAAGAGCAAACAAGCATTGGCAATCAAATGCTCTCTGCGGCGCAATGCATGCCTGGGCAGAGGTCAGTGCTTTTTCCTGTACATGCGAATGCATGTCAATGCCAAGCACGTCTGCAGATAGAAGCTTGCTGTTCAGTGATTATGCAAATTATGCATGAATGAATGCACAAGGGAGCTTTAACCATTTGCCATGATAGATGGCAGTTCTCAATAGGCTCAGAGACAGATGGCTCAGTGCACCACACAGCTCCATCTTCCATGCAGTCACACAGAGGCTCTGCACCTTCACAATCTACGCCTTACTTCTCACAATGCGTCACATTCATTCACAACAATCACATTGCCATGTTTTGCCTCCACTGCATCACACTGATTCCCATATCTCCCATTACATCTGTGCTTCATTGCAGGTGACAGAGCATCTGGCGGCGCGAAGTGCGCAGCTCAGGGAGGCAGCCATGCACTACCAGCTGGGCCTCATGGCCAAAGCCATACATGCCTGGTATATCTGGCTAGGCATGCACTTGTCCAATGCAACTGCAAGGCAGGAACGTCTGCTCACTGCACAGGTCAGACCTTCGTTCAATGCAAAGCTGCTGAGCATGAAAGCTGCACGTGAAAGGACAGCACACATGGGCGCTCAACAAAGCTTTGACAGCGACCTCCTTGTAATTTTGTTGAATTCAGAGGCACTTTGAGACTGAAACGGTTGTTGTTGAGGGAAAATCTATTAGGGACCATGTGCACAGAGCATAACCAAGTTGTACTCTCACTCGCTGCTGTATCATTCACATAGCTGACAACTGTAGCCATCAGTGGATTGCTCTGATGATGACGCAGGCCACATTGGCTAGGCACAAACGGCGCAGGGCGTTGACAGCATGGCATGATGTGTACATGCACCGAGTGATGAAGCGCTTCCAGATGGCGCGTGCCCAAGGCCTGTTCAGAGAGCATGTGGAGCAGCGTGTGTTGCTGATCTGGCGGCGCTATGTCAAGGCACAGCTGCACAAGGCTGCCAGGATGTCTGCAGCACACAGATTCCACAGGTGGAGTAGCATGCACATGCAGGTCCTGCCTAGCAACAAACATCGTGTCTTGACAGTATGAATTCACCGAACTGAACCTCTTGTCTGTTGAGTCCCAGTTGGCCCCCCAGGGCCTTAATATATGATTGATTGCTTGATTTGACACATAGCTCAAATGCATGTGTGATGTTCCTCCATGCCTCAAAGAGGTCCTTAGAGTTTCATTAGTGCTCCATCATTTGTGGTGTAGTTTATCAGGGCTAAAATGAAGTTTCGACCTTAGCCTTGATAAACCCGCTGTGGCATTGTGCATGTTTCTGCATTACTTGTTTGTGTGCTAAACAATATGAAGCCCTAACAGGCGGTCTCAGCTGCACTGTGGCCTTACCTGCTGGCAAGCAACCACCAGAGGGCAGATGGCAAAGGCTGCTGCACATGCTGCCAGCCTGCGATGCTGGTCCGTCAGGATGATGCACAAGGCTTTCGGCAGATGGAAGCTGCAAGTATTGTCCTGTTTTAAACCCCCTCATATCTGCTTTGACATGTCAATCTGTCTGTGGTGCCCACAATTGCCCTGTGATTGTACTTCAGCACGGCTATGAGTGAATATGTACTCAATCTTGAGTCCCTGTGCATGGCTGCATAACAAAGCAGCTCAGTGCTGTGTTGAATGTCAAGACATTGCTTGACACAGCACATATCAAGTCAACACAAACAGCCACGCCAAGCCGCTGTCTCAAAGGCGACAGCGACTTGTTGCACATTTTCAGCATACAATGTAATTGGGCATCATTATAAAATGATAGTTTCCAGCTCATGATGAGCTAGGTACGTGCGGGTAAATGAGCATGGTCCTTATGATGTAGACAAGGGCTTCAGCAGCGCAGTTGGTCTTGGTGGCACCTTATGCCTGGCACTGGCGTAGCATCACCCTTCGAAGGCGCAAACATGCACAGGCACAGGCCAGCCAACATGCTGCTGCTGCTTATGGCACCTTTGACTTCTGTCATGATGCTGTTGTCCCTGATATGCACTTGAGAGAGGTATTGCTTGCGGCAACCTGCATCTTTTGCATGCACCTTGTCCTGCCTGCTCATTGCTTGGCATGACTACTGGGCAAGCGTGCAGCATCCACGACGCCTGCATGGCTACAAATATCTGTACACAGTAGAAGGTACTGTGAATCACCATGTTAACTTGCTGGTATGTGTGAGTTTTGGGGTCACGCTTTGCAATGTGCTATGAGGCAGCTCAGCAGCAGTCATGTGTGTTCAGTCATCTTAGTTGTGTCCATTGTGTGTTTGAGACGGTTGAAGCTCTCATCTAGAAACAGAAGCATGCATGCACGGATCCGTAGCTGTCATTTCAACCTGCATAGTGGAAGTCTGCTGGCAATCAGGCGTTCTCGTATAAGGCAAACTGGCAGACAGTTGTGTAGTATCACACATGGATTGTGTGCATTCTTAGCCACACCTTGCCGACATGGACAAGATTCATTTTGCTGTTTGCAGACGGGCAATGGATCAAAGGGGATCAGCAGTGTGGCATGTGACCTGCCACAGCACATGCACACAAGCAGTGTCTTGCAGAAAGCTTGCACACATGACACATCAGACAGAGGTGGCTACTTGCACGCTGGCTTCGCACAGGGTACAGACAGAGGTGGTTACTTGCACGCGGGCTTTGCACAGGATCCAGACAGAGATAACTGGTTGAGAGGGCAGCCCACTGTGGTGCGTCAAGAAAGGTTGCAGGTGGGTGACTTGGCTTCTGCAGATGACCCATCTGGCCATGCATGAAATCATCATAGTAAGTGTAAGAGGCATGCATTACAGCAGGCACTGCGTGATGTGAGATGACACATGACCTCAGGACAATGACTTCCAGCGTGCCTGATTCTGCAGGAAGTGATTTCACAGTTGACTTGACCCTGACAAGCATTTTGTCTTGGCTGCTGCCCTTTGCTTGCTCAATGCATGGCTGACAATGGTAACAAGGTTCGTTCACTTGGATGTTGCACATGTGTCTTCAGGCATGTGCACTGCTGAACAGCTCCCTGCATGAGGTCCTGTTTGGGCTGTCAGCGTACCAGCAATAAATAGCCATGAGGGACCTGAACTAACCAGCAGCCTTTCCACCTGTTGCTCAGTTCAATGCTGCATTGCTGATCAGGATGCTGCCCAGAAGATCTGCAAGATGTGTACCCCATACTCGGTAACCTCAGATGCTCTGTCATAGCCCTTCCACCAAGAAATGCATGGATTGTTGCAGCTTGAAGCAGCAACAGAAGTCAGTAACAGGATATGGCAGGAAGGCTATGTAGTTTTGCAGCAGCGGTACATGTTATACTGACCACTGATATATCAGCACTTGCAAGCATATTTGAGTTCTTGTGCATGTATCTCAGTTTTCCTGTTTATGTGCAGCCAAGAAGGCGTGACTTCACTCGCAGCAGTCAAGGCCTGCCGCACCTCTCCTCTGCATTGCACGCTGCCAACCTTCTGCACGCCTCCCCACATCACTACCCAGTTCTGCCCCGGGACCCCTCCTCAGCCCTGCCCAGACCCCACCAACGCCCAGCTACAGCAGCCACCTGCCCACCTCAAGGCTTCTCACCTCCACCTGTACCCCGCTCTGAGGCTGGAGTCACAGCTGCTAGTCTGAGTCTGGCTTCAAGATACATCCCTGAGGCTGTCACCTCAAGCGGCTTCAATCACACGTCTGAACACCAGTTTCAGGGTGTGCCTACCTCTGGTTGGGCTGGTCCCTGGGGTCAGCCTCTCAGCCAAGCTGCAGCGTCACAACGCCAAGCCACCGATGGCTATGGGAGAAGACATGACTCTGCACAAGCAGCTGCAATGTACAGCGCTAGGTCAGACCCTGTCTTCTCTGATGTGGCTGCAAATCAGCAGCCAAGCAGAAGACACAGAGATGCCATTGCACACTCAGATGCAAGGCCGAAGCAGTACGCTAGCAAGACCACAGGTGGCAGCGATACCTGGTCAGAGAGGCGTCAAGTCTGGCCAGCTGGCGATTCAGGAAGGCCTTCCCCTGAAGCAGCATGCAACGGCTTGAGGCAGCTAACAGCAGCTGAGTCACAGACAGCACAGACTACACAGCTGCAGCAGCAGCACAGAGCAAGTGGGACTCAGGAGTCCCAAGCTGCACTGCAGTCCCTTCAGGTGCAGCATGAGAGTTTGTCTGTGGGCAATGCTGAAGGGCCTTGCTACAGTAATCGCCAGTATAGCTGCCAGCCTCTGTCTCAACAGCACGCTGGTAGCTGCTTTGATTGGTCAGGTTGCCATCAGGCAGCTGCACCACACAGCAGCCTTCCCATGCACCCAACTGGCTTGCTTACAGCTCAGGGGCTGACCTGTAGGCAAGCAGGACACAATGCACATGACCTCTCAGGCCTTGGCGCAGAGGTCGAGATGGGCACACAGGGTCCACAGTCTGAAGCGCAGGATCTTGTGGGTTGTGAGGTCGCAGCTATGGAGGCTGTGCTTGCTGACTACACAGCACTGCGTACCCAGGTTGCTGATGCAGAAAGCCAGCTTCTTGCTTTGCAAGGCAGTGCATCTCAAGCTGAGAGCCATTGGTCGCAACATCACCAGGTTCACAGGAGGCAAATGCCTAGTTGGCACTGTGAAAGCACTTTGCATCCTGCCAGGCAAGATGCTCATGTGGAACTAGCAGCAGTCAAGAACACATTGACACAGCTCAAAGCTGCTGCTGCAAAGCAGAAGCCAGCTGTGGAGGCCATCGCGAGCAAACTGCGACGTACCCTGTCAAGGGCGCATGCTTAAGTGATGAGTCACATGGCAGAGCAGACTTCAGCATTCCTGTATGGCATTGTGCACACGCAAGTGTTGCAATTGCTAGGTTTGATCGAGCAGTTCAATGTTTGTTTGCCTCAGTGAGCTTCAAGTATAGGAATGTCTATGTCTGCTCTAGCAGAATGATTTTTGTCCACCCAATGAGAGCCAATGCTACAACTCATTTGATGCGTTTTGACCTACTCACAGTCGGCGCAGTTCATTTGACAGATTGGTCTCAGATCAGTACGCGCACTGCCAGTCTGCTGCACGGGATTCGAACTTTGTGCGGCATTTACAAGCGAGTTCTAGGTTGCCAAGTAGCTGAATTGATATACCTCGACTGCAAACACCATCATGCCGGAAGGCACAGATGCTGTGTTGTCTACTGAATGGAAGATACAAAGGTACAGACTAAAAAATAGCTTCAAACAGGAGGGTTCAACGAAACTTGTTCTACCACTTTACCAAATCATTTGCCCATTATGGGCAAGCAACCAGCTGTCAGCCATGAAAGGCATTCCACAGCCTAGTGCACACCTGAGTCCGCAGATAATAGCTCGAGCATTGCAGCCGAAAGGCATGGCAAGCTCTACATCTGAAAGATAGCAAATGCCAAAAGGAAACTGGGCAAACTGACCGGCCTAATTAAAGAGTAATGTGACACATTAAATGTGCAAAAGCCCATCATCAATGCTGCGCCTAAGAGAATCTGAATAATGATCAGATTTGCGCACACAGCACGACATTACACAGCATGTTCTCATTTTTGAGTATGGCAACTGCCGGCCCTTGCATCCAAAAACATGCTTCTGCATCAAGCGTACAGCTCCCAATTTGGAGGTACCTGCTGTGTAGAATTATGCACAATATCACTTCACAGTATTGCTGTCTGCTGTTTGCGGCCGTGACATCACTGAACCCATCAACAGCTCTTCTAGAGCATCATGAACAGTGGACAAGCGTGTCATTGCCTCCAAGACCATATTCTCACTCTGTTTCATCCATACCATCTCTTGCACTTGCTGCCGTGCCTGCAGACAATATCAGCAGGCTGCGTCAACACAATGCAACATATAGCAAAGCATTGCCTCTGCCTGACAGCACATGTGTGCCTGTGCATCCACATGTCGACCCACATGCAACCAGCTTGCCAAGTTACATTCTTCAAAGACAGCAGGTATGAAATTTCTTCTCAGCAGCGCTCACAACAGCAGAGGATATCATTCAGGTGCCACCTGACTAGTGACTGTCAGGTGCTGAAACATGACATTGACAGCATACCTGACAAGAGTCAGCACTAAGAAAGAAAACAAAACACACGCCTTTTGACGTCAATTCAATGAGAAGCCAAGGATTATACCGGGCTGCTCAGGCGAGTCAGCACTGCAATGTCCTTTCCAGAAACACACCAGTGACCTTGAGGGAAAAGCATGACTGACAACTTGTAATGCCAAGGTCATGGTCCCATGGGCAGCTGCAGAAAGCACTTATCCAATGACAAAAAGCCGACTAGTTCAGAAAGAATGGAAAAGGTTTGCTTGTAGTTCAGAAAGAATGGGGAAAAAAGTTTGCTTGCAGTTCAGAAATAATGGAAAGAGTTTGCTTGAGGCATACCTCTGGTGCCATGTCGATGAGCTCCTCCAAGCTCTCCCCAGGAACAATTTTCACCCTGACTGGGCCCTTGGCTCGCACTGACGCACAGCGCACAGCCGCCACAGCAAACAAGGCCATCTCACCAATGAACTGCCCTTCTGAGCGCACTGCCACCAGGTACTCACGAGAACCACGGGAAAGATTGTTTGCAAAGTCATGAGCTTTTGACGCACCCTGCAAGCACCATCAGAGGAATGATTACTCGCAGCAAGTGGTGAGATTTGAACCCATCTCTCCAGAGAGGAAATCTGGCATAATAGTTGTGTAAGGTATGTCCAGCGTTCTAAGGTGAACAGGCACATGTTGCACCACCGCTAACAGGTTGTAAAGCAGTAACGCAACCTTGAAAGGCAAGGCAACACGATATGTCTCAACCCACTCCTAAAACACACGTATCAAAAGTGGGTCTTGTATGTCTCTGCCTTTGTCCTCTCTTGATGCCTTTGCCTCTGATCATCCAAGCTCAAGACATAAGTTTGTTCTTTGCCATCCTCTGGTTGCTGCCAAACATGCCAGGGATATTTTGGCGTGTTGTTGACCCATGCTAAAGAAAGAGGCAGACGCCTCTGTTTCTAGAAGAAACGAAATGCTCATGTTAAACGCTGTCTAGTACGCAAAACCTCGTGTTCAGTCTTGTCTTGACTCTTGTATGATGTGTTGAGGAGCAGGGCAGGGTCTGACCTCAATGAGGGCTGGAGGCAGGTCATCTCCAATGACATCGCCCCTGGGCTGTCGGTTGCCAGCCTCGCTGCGAGCGTCCCCTTCCTCTTCGGGATCCACGGGTCTGCTCATATGCCGCGACTGGATCACTCTGCAACAAATTCACATCTGGAGCATCACACTTTTACAATCTCGAAACGTCTATTTCAATTCAGAAATATCATTCCTACACTGGATATCTGAACTCAGAGACGCCTGGAGACAGTGAAGACGCGTTCCTTCATTGTGGAGATGTTTTAGGTCTTGCCACAAGCCAAACGTACAAGCCTTCCTCCTTTAGGCAGGCGTGCTGAAATGCCACAACTGTAAGTTCTACAATATGCAGATGCCAGAGCAGCAAGTTGTCCTGTGAGCAAAGTGTGACGCTGCACTTGTATGGTCCCACAAGAACACATGGCCAAGCATTTAGCAACGACTTGCTCCATATGAGCTGCATGCATGCACCAGGCTGACTAAAGTGCAGCTTGAGGTGTTGTCAGCTGTGCTGGTCTGCACAACCTCACATGGATACACGTGTAAAGTATATGTTGTACCGGGGACCCGGGGGGAGGGGGGGGGGGTGGGGGAATATTGACCAGCATGATGCATGCATACCTGGCATTGTTTGAGCCGTCTCGGGGTATCTGGAGGCGCACAGTCACCTCAACCTGTCCCTCCAGGATGTACATCATGAAGGTGCCTTGCTCGCCTTGCCTCAGCAGCAGCTCCCCATCTTCAAAGGCCCTTTCAGGAAGGCCTGGCCTAAGCACTCCTGTCAAATGATCCTGCAAGGGCAACAGTCAAAGGATGAACAGGCTTGTAAACATGCATGATTGGAGGCAACAGCCAAAGGATGAACAGGCTTGTAAACATGCATGGCTGAAGGCAACAGTCAAAGGATGAACAGGCTTGTAAACATGCATGGTTGGAGGCAGCCTTGAACCAAGATGCACAGATGCTGACATTGCCAAAGTGTTGTTGAAGTGCGGTATAGGAACTTCAGCTGAATGCACAGTCTGCCACTCGTCACAAACAGATGCAGCTGAAGGATGTCTTAAAAGTAACTATACACTGTGTTACAATAAGCTGAAACCTGCTATCAACAGTCAAGCTGTTGCCTGCAAAATTGCAGAAGCACGGTCTGGATTCCATCTCCATCAGGCAGACCTGCGTGGTCAAGATAGTGTACACACTTGTCTTTGGTTGTTCTGATACTCACACAAGGGCTGCTTGATGTATGAAGGAAATGAGATGCGAGTAGGATTGTTTAAAGCGTGTGAATGGAGTGAGGACAAGGTGTCTACCTGTCTGGGGATGTCAAGGACATTGAGGGTAGACATGAGGTCAGGGAGGACGGGGGGTAGCTCTGGGGTGTCCCCCATGCGCACCATCTCCTTCACAGTGCGCAGGGGCCAGCTACCCCGCCGGGTCACCCACGGGTGCTTCATCATCTTGCCAAGCGTGATACGCTCCTTGGGATTCTGCGGCAGACATACAGGCTACCATTCACAGTTCTGTTTCTTCCAGCTGTCCCTAGCTCAATGGTGCTGCAGATAGTTGACTACATGCTGGGTCTGTCATTGGCTCATGCACGTTGATGCTGCCAAGGATGCTAACAGCACTGCCACAGCCGCTGTTTTGTATGATTGCTTGGTGGCTTGAAAGGTGTTTCAGTGCCTGCTGTAGCTAGAGAGTTGCCTGTGTCAGTTGCAAGCAGATAGTCCTGTGCAATGAGGAATGACCGAGCTGTGTCATGCAGTTTGTGCTGTCATATGACTCAGCAGGAAGCCTGCAGCAACTTGCCCTGACGCATGATGTGTATTGATCTGGCTGCCATTCACAGCAGCATGGTTTGATGATACACCCTCAGCCTCAATGCAATGACAAGTTTTTGGGACAAAAAACCAAAAAAGCAAAATGCCAATGCAAACAGGCAGGTGAGCACAGACAGACAGACAGACAGACAGACAGACAGACAGACAGACAGACAACATCAGAGGATAGGAGGCAAACCTTTGCCAGCATCCTGAGGAGCAGATCTCTGAGCTCGTGTGAGACCTGAGGTTGAGAGGGGAAGCGCAGGGGCTCATGCTGCACCACCTGGAATAGCTTGAACACTGAGGGGGCATTGAAGGGGATGCGGCCAAAGACAAAGGTGTACAAGCACGCCCCCAAGGCATATATGTCTGTTGGCCTGCCCCTGCACATTGCAACTCAGCATCAGGCCAAATCCAGCCTTTGCTATGTCTGCACAACGCCATTCTGCTTGCATGGGTAAGCTTTGCATGTTCTTCACACTTGAGAAGCCGCAAGACATGATGAAACCATGCAGCAGAATGCAGGCTTTCAGAGACAAGGTAATGTTTGCAGAGAACATGCGAAAGCATACAGACAGGCATGATAACAGCCCATGCTGGTCTCTCCGGACAAAACTTGGAAGATCTCAAAGCTGAGCGCAGTGAAGGTGACAGTCTGACTGCTCAGACTCATGCTAGCTCTCAACACCTCAGGCGAGAGCGCTTTTGCAGACGTGCAGAAGCCGCATGGGGGTGATGGCATCATTGCATGCACTTTACAGTTCTTTGGGGTATGTTGGTCTCCCTGTCGTTGTCTGATGACTTCCCTAAAGCGTCCCACAGACAGAAACTGTAACTTGATCCAGTCAAACAAGGGCGCCAGTCTGCCATGAATATAAGGAAGCTGACCTGTATCTGGAGTGGGGGCGCATCATTTCAGGGGCAAGGAAGGCAGGAGTGCCATTGCAGCGTTCCAGGTACTCATTGCCACTCATGATGACCTTACTGCAGCCAAAGTCACTCAGCGTGACGTTGCCTCTGGCACTCATCAGCACATTCTCCGGCTTCAGGTCGCCGTGAACCACCTTGTGATAGTGCAAGTAGTCCAGAGCCTGCAGCATGAGCTTGGTTGGGTCCAAGGCCGTGTACTCATGTTGCCAGTCTCTACATATCTGCCTGGTGGTTGTGGACTCCAGCAGTGTGGCTTAGTGTGATGACTTTAGCCTGTCATTGGTGGCATAGATTGCTGGGTGGTTATTGCATTGCCATACACTAGCAACAAGAACAGTAAGCATGCGAGGTGCTTGCTGCTGCTAAACTGCAGCAGAATGGTGTCAGCCTGTAAGTGCGAAGTCTTACTGAGGCAACACTGACAGCAGCCTTGGGCTGCAAAAGGGCTGCTGACATGCTATGACAGACAAGTCCTGCCAGGCAAAGTGAGAATGACCTTGCACTTATCCCTGAAGTATTGCAGGGCATCATAGAGGCAACACTGACAACAGCCTTGGGCTGCAAAGGGGCTGCTGACATGATATGACAGACAAGTCCTGGCAGGTGAAGTGAGGATGACCTTGCACATATCCCTGAAGTATTGCAGGGCAAGTGACTCGGGGATGCAACGACCCTTCTCCAGGGCATCACGGGTCATGACAGGGCCCCCCTCCATGTAGTCCATCACCAGCAGCATTTTATTACCAGTTGGGTCATCAACCACCTCCTGTGAACAGACACATTAATGTTATTTTGGCTTGTATGTTCAATATTGGCTTGTTAGCCTCAATCAGCGCCCCAACAGTGTTGTACTGTACCATTTGTATGGATCGATCAGCATCGACATGGTTATGTGTTGTACCATTTGTATGGATCAATCAGCATCGACAGTGTTGTACTGTACCATTTGTATGGATCAATCAGCATCGACACTGTGATGTGTTGTGGCATTTGTACGGATTGATCCTCAGACCAAGTCTGTGCTCTACATTGGCATGCGGGTTCATCCAGAGCAAGCAATGATTTGTGCTCTGCTATCTGAGTGATGACAAAACACATTCACAGGCAGCAGCTGTGCAACAGCAGGCAGCTCACGTGACTGTGACAACTTTGCATACATTTGCACACAATGATTGGTATGATGTGATCTGACCAACAGGGCAGCATTCAAACACAAAGTGGCCTAAAGTCAATTGGGCTGTTGTGCACATGCGTGGTCTGTCTAGTTGAGTTGTTGAGGGCACGTATCAGTACTTGGTTATAACAAATCAAAGGCTGTTTGGCAGAAAGCAATAGCTGACCTGTAGAGACACTATGTTCTTGTGCCTGAGGGTGCGCATGATAGCAACTTCTCGCTTGAGGTCTTCTACAGGGTTTCGTCGCCTCCTGCCGGCCTTTGCCTCGCCGGGTGTTTTAGCTCTTTGCGCTTCCAACTCTACCTTCTTTACAATCTACACACAAAATGCAACGCTCAAAACATGTCACCAGCCAGAAACACAAAAGAGCGCTGCCGCACAGCCTGAACAAGACTTGCTGTGCTCAAGCCATGACATGGCTTATTGAAAGATCCAACCAGCCACATCAATTGTGCATGTGGCTCTGCTTTAGTCTGTGAGCATGCGTTGGGTCAGCAGTGCATACAGGTGTCATCCACATCAGAGAACCATGCACTTCGTTGGCAGCGGGAATATATGACTTACCACAGACCTGTAATGCTTTGTGCTGCATGTGTGAGAGTGACATGGGAACATACCTTGACAGCATACAGGCGGTTGTCTGTCATGTCCATGCACAGGAACACTCTGCCACATGCACCCCTGCCCAGGTACTTGATCACTACATACTGATTTACAAAGGTGCAGCCTCGCAGCTTAGCCAGCTTCAGACTGCTGGTCTCCCTGTGGCAAAAAGGGCACCCTGTCAGTAGCTGTGCTGAGCATGCAAAAGACCCCCCTTGACTTGTCCGGGGGCTGTCTGCCTGACATGTACTGCGTTTGTGTGCGGTTATTGCATCTGTGGTGGTCTCGCAGCTGCCTGGAGTGCATAGGGTATATATGGACATTCACAACAGACAAGCTGTGCTCAGCACCTCACAGCTGTGTTCAGATGACATCAGCTGCTTTGCGCCGACATCCTATCAAAACAGATGCTTGCTGTGCAGAAGAAAAGTACACCCCCACAATGAGAAGTACACAGTTCACAATCTGCTAGCTCACTTCAAAGGAGCTGAAAGCCGCTTGTCTGTGACACCAAACAGCGAAGTCTCCCGTTTGCGGGCTTCCACTGTTCTAGCTTTCCTCTCTGCAAGAGCTTCGCTGGTCTCGTTGCTGCCCTCGCCACTGGAGAACTTATCCCAGTCAGATTCATCGTCTGAGTCGCTGTCTGACCCAAAGTCTGACAGGAGAGATGCATGCCGAGGCTCTAGGACATCGTTGGGACTATATGACACTGCAAAGAGAAGCAGATGTGGGGTGCTGTTGAAATGGTAGAGTGAGAGGGACTGAACTCTGCTGCAACAACAGAAGAGTTAAGCAGTGAGGCTTGGGGGTTGGGCTATTAACAGTGTCATGCACAAGCATGCACATGTGCCACCTTGCATACAAAAGCAGCTTGAGCTTGTGCTTTGCGCTGCCCTGCAGTGCTGTCCTGAGTGATGATGTGGCATGTTTGTGGCCAAGCAAAGCCTTAGCATGCTTTCACGCATTTGCCTGCCCCATCATCGAGACAACAGCCTACTCTGTCTGCAGGGCAACGTCACCCACCATTGTCAAGCTGCTGGTGGCCAGAGCCGATGCCCTTATGAGAGCCAAAGCGTGTCTTGCTGGCAGGATGTGTATATGGTGACTCCTCTGCAGAGTCAGCAAGTGGCCTGTCTCGTTCCTTAAGCGCCCCTTCGTCGTCTGTATGCTGCGCAGGGTCCCTGCAACTGCTTGCGATCTTATGGAGAAACTTGCAGCATAAAAACCAACATGCTGCAGTCAGTTGCATATGTGCAGACAGGGCTCAGTTCGGCACAAGAACTGGCATGACGCGGGTAGACTGCTGTTAAGTCTCATCTGTCATATGCAATTGAGCAGCCTGGTTCAGCAATACTTGGCAACTAATTGACACTGTAGACACGCGATGTTGCCCCGTCTACAACCTTAAACGACCCAGCTCGCACAGCTTTGGACAAAGCGCGTGTCTTTTCTAGTAGCGCTTTGGAGTTGCATTGACATAACATACGCCGTCACGGCTGTCCGGCACCTTACCGTGCAGTGTCTTCCAACGCAGGTGATCCTTCCGACCTCCAGCAACTCAATACTCCTTGCCGCGGATTGTCCGGCTTTGAGGCAAAACAGCCCATGCCAGACCGTTTCGAAGCTCAGTGCCGCATTGTCACTATTTCGGCACACAACTTTGGTTGGCGAAAGCCTACGACTTGAGTCGCGCTACCGCGTTCCGGTTTGCAAGGCAGATCTCGCCCTCCCCACCACGACCTCAACCCGGAAGCAACAGCGCCTACACCCCTTCACCTCTTCAACACAGCGCTCAAGCTTGACGATTTGAACTGATGACGCGTGTAGGCTGTTTGGCACATGAACTCATAGCCTTCCCTTCACAACCCACAAGCTTTGATGTCAGACTCCTTCCCTCTTCTTCATGGATTACCAGAAATCCACTTCGATGATCTGCCTCAACGAGACCACATGGCTGCTGAGGCACGTGGAATTTTAGATAATTTGCTCAACCGTCGCCTGAATCAGTCAAATCACTCCGCGTCAATGTGGCTTACCTGTTGCAGACAGCTAAGCGCGTTCTGTGTGGGGTTCCGTATCGTGCAGAATGTTGACGAAAAATAGTGACACTTTCTTCAATCAGACTATGTGAACATTACACCACCAAACAAACTAACCTGGTCATGCTTAATTGGTATGAGCCAAATGTGACATCATATGTCTGCATTCGGCTCCCCAAGGACGTGCCTCAGGGCAGTTGGAGATACTGAAGGGCACGACTTTTCCCTTGCAAAGCACCCCCCTGTTACCAGGTAAGCTTGCTTGGCTAGCACAGAACGAAGTGAAAAGCTGCTGGCAGCGCAGCGCTGCTAGCTAGTATCACAGTTGCCATGACCTAAGCCTCGATGAGCTCATATGCATATCACATGACAGACCACGTGCGTTCCTGTTTGGTCCTGGTACATGTGAGCAATTACAAGAGGCTTCTTGGCCACAAACTTCAGGTACAAAAATCTGGTTTTCAGTTTCTACTAAGCACCAGTGTCTGGCACGCAACACAGGAAAGAGGACTCAGTCCTCTCTGCCATTTTCGATGCCTGCTGTGAGCAAAGCTGAATATTCGTATTCGTTTCGAAACATGTTGGCAGTTGCTGGTGACTATGTTGTATGCTGATTGCAGCAATTGCAACGCTGCTGCGTCCAGTGTGCCTGCGCAAGTGAAGACTACTAGTTTCAACACCAATCATGTGCTGATAATCACATCTCAGCACAGGGGACAGCATGAACTAGTACAGACAACATCAGAATGCAGAAGACACAGCACAGAAGAAACGTTGACATCCTGACTATTCTATGATGTGGCAAGCACTCACCTGGCCATACGATCAGCTCTGAACCTGCTGTAAATATTTACCACCTAAATAATTACGGCATGTTCAGAGCTGATCGTATGGCCAGAAGGAGTTGATTGCAAAGTTGCAGCTGATTGCTTCTGGGACAAGTAATTCACATCATGCTGCAACAGTGCTCCCTTCATTAACATAGTATGGACATCTTCACAGACCATAACTGGGACATCATCTGGACATGTTTCATGGACAACCTCAGAAGCATCATGCATGGACAGCCAGCATGTCCCAGTGCATGCCTTATGGTTCTGAGGTTGTCCATGAAATATGTCCAAATGTGGCTTAATCTGACTCTCCAGCCGCAAGAAACAACTGAACTGGAGTGGGCTGTTTCTCCCCTCTGACCTTGACATTCACCATAATGCTCCCTGAACAGCATTGTTTCTGTGCAATAGCCTGTAGCGTCATCAAAGACGACGTGCAAGCAAGCCTCACCCCATTTGCTGACTGTGCTTTCTGCAGCCGTGCTGCTAAGTGAGGACCCTGCAAGTGCACAACAGCACTGTATCACAGTTGAACCAGGATGGTTTTGATCGATGCAACTGCACGCACTAGTGTGTGAACCCGCCCACAATACACACCTGAACTTTTTCTTTGTTGAACGAGCACAAGATGACATGAACACAGGTAAGCCTGTATATACAACCCTAAATGGCTGTGTTGAATCAGCTCTACTGCTGTGTGCCAATGCCTTCTAGGTATGCTGTAAGATCAACCTTTCCAGCCACAGACCAGGCTGAGAGGCTGCTGCATTTCCTGTGTTGAGCCGCTGTCAAGTGCTGCTCACGCAGATGAGTGTCAAGGTGATTAGAGGAAGTCACCTGAAGCATGATGGATGACCTTGATTTTGAGACCACCAAAGGGCAGAGCCTGCACGTTGTCCCACCTACGCCATGGTTCACCACAGGACAGGAGTCTCAGCTCTGGAACATCAGTAGAAGCACCATCCTCCAGAAGGATGGTGCTTTCTGGAGGATGGTGCTTTCTGGAGGATGGTGCTTTTACTGACGTTCCAGGGCTGACCTTTGACCTCAAGCTGTACATGAAACTCGTCCCAGCTTGCTGGGTCGCGGGAATGATCAGAGACTTGGCTCCAGCGCACAGTTCTCACCATCTGCAATGACAACAACAGCTGTTGCAAACCGTTCAGAGCGATTCCACAACATTGCCAGTGCTGTAATTCTCTATCAGGTCCGCACTGGCGATTGCACAAGCACTCCACAGGACATTCGCACAAAATACAAGAGTTGCAGCACACCGGCTCAC
>JAABUP010002327.1_pt1 | contig 37147 bp, 50 predicted proteins | sample 5559201 | NCBI WGS metagenome assembly JAABUP01 (sample SAMN10711887, study PRJNA513373) | rock metagenome | isolation source: Antarctica rocks | place: Antarctica
CTAATGGTTTCTCCCCTTGTACACAGAAGCAATGCCTTTGATGCAATGACAGTGCCAATTGACAGACTAGACAATGTTGCTAATGCCGTATTGTATAGTATGTATGTGGTTACGACAGAAACCAGCAATCTTGTAACACCTGATTGATGATGTCAGCTTGCTTGCTTTAAAAACCATGCAATCGAATATATATCCAGCGCTACTTCATACAACCGGGCAGCGCGTGTGTAACGCCAACAAAAGCAAAAACGAGCCTTAGGACCTCAGAAGTTGCAAGACGCGTCCGACGCGGAGATCGCCAGGTTCTGGATCACGAAGGCTGCCTGCTTCCATTTCGGTCACTTGGAGGAGATCACATGCATAGCGAACCAAGGTCTAGCACCAGACACAAGCAGTGATCGCTTGATCAACGGAGGTGCCAGCGAGCATGGTTCAACAGGGCCTTCACTGACTTGCATCCGCGGTGCCTTGATCTTCTCGCCACTGGTTTGGCCAGTGACCTGTACTTTGCCGAACAGCGCTGCATGCAATAGGCTAGTCCAGTCAAAACCGCCTTGCACATAAACATGGCGTCTGACAACCAAGCTGCGGCAATCAATGATCTCGTGGAAACAGCCTTAGGGAACGAAGATATTGCTCCGTTGGTGCGTTCAGCTGCAACGCTTGGTCGATGCCTTCTTGTTGCATTGTCCATATCAGCACAAACTCTCCAAACACACACAACTTGGGGCACAGGTGCGGTATGTGTTCGAGAATGCCACAGAACTGGCATCTGTACCTGCTGGCCAGGAGCTGGATCAGGAAAGAGTTGCACAAGCAGGAAGTCCAGCACAGAATGCACCAGCTTTGCAGACAGAAGCTTCCGCCCAAGGTGTCTTGACTGCCTTATACAGTGTGGCAGAGGACCAAGGCAGTGAGATAGCGTCAATCTGCAGGTATTGGCCAGTCATGTTGCTATTGAATCTCTCCCTAAGGCCACTGGTTTACAGCACTGAACACCATCGTGCATACAGCATGCATCACCTCAATCCTCAGAGAGTACCAAGCGCAGGCCCAGGACAGCATTTGTGCTTGCATCAAAGATGAAGGTTTTGGACTGCCCTGCATGCGGCAGTGCCATGCCTGCAAGATTGCCTTTGCTTCTCCTGTACTGTGTAGCTGCTTGCTTGACAGGGCCAATGCCGACGAGATGGCAGCATCGTTACAGGAGCTTGGCACAATGCAGACCACTGCTGCCGACCTCAGAGCACGCATACAAGATGTGGATTCTGGTCTCAATCGCGTAGGCAAAGCTTATCTGCACCATCTTACAGACTGGCAGGAGCACAGCAGTATCATGTCTAACTTGACTCACTCAGTGCAGGTCAGCACATATGACTGATGATCATCTAGGTCTGTTCTTGGAGGCTTTGTGTCCACTTTACCGTGTTCCTGTAGCTGTTGTTCAAACTCTGCCATTGTTCAGTCAGTGAGGACTCTTTTTGAAGCAGCGTTCTGTTGTACCATTGTAGCCTGCATCTGACTTTAAACCTTCGCAACAGCCGTTGTGTAGCAAATCAAATACGACATGTGCACCTTACGCCTTGCTTGGCTTATGATCTGCACCTGATGCTTGTTGCACCAGGGCCACAGCAGCAGCCAGCTTTGACTTAACCATGGTCCAACCATTGCAGGCTGTGTCTTACGCCACCAAGATGCTGCGCACTTGCTCAACCATCAGCAATTGCATCTTGACTGGCAACTTGTCCAAGGCACAGCAGCTCTTAGAGAGGACCACATTGCAGTGGTCATCACAAGGCAGCACAGGTCTTGATCCACCCAGGTGCAGCTCACTTCTGCCAGTAAACATATAGCGGCTTGAGTCCTACCTTTGACTGTGCAGGCATTGTGCTGGGCTGCTTTTGTACAATTGCTTGTTTCTGTGCTCCGGGCTGCCGCCTTAGGAGGTTATGATCGCTGAAAAGCGTAAACTTTTCTTTACTTTTCTTTTCTTTTCTTTCCTGCTTGTTTCTGTTTACTGACCAGGCAGCCAAAACACACAGCATGCTGGAGTGAAACTGTGTGCATCCAGGCTCAGTGGGAGTGCGCCTAGCAGAGACTGTCTGGGGCAGAGCTTGGGTCAACTGCAGCCCTATATCACAGGCTGCTTGGATGCTTTAGGCGTAGCCATACAGCAGCGAGCCATATCTGATATCAATGATTGGTTGGTGTGTCCTGCCATCCACCAAAATTGCCTGAAGTCTGTTGGTTTGTGAGCGCCTGAGTAGCAACAAGCAGCAAAATTTACATCCTCACCTTGTCTGGTTGCACTGCCACCTGACATGACTGCACAGCATGGTCTTGCTCAGAAGTGAAGATGCATCAAGCTACCATGTGAAGCCACTACAGCAGCAGCAGACAGTCCCCCATTTCTCGGGCATACACAAGCTTGCCTCTTTCACACCTTGCATGACTGCTTATGCTTATGCTCACTTCCTCCATTTCTATGGCCCAGCAGGGTTTTGCTTGATAGCCAAGATGACCGCTGTAGTCCAATGGCAAGTCCATTAGGACATGCACTCAGTCAAGGCAGCCAATCTTACAATGTGTAGCAATGCAGGTGAATGTGCGAGCAGCAGCTAAGGAGCTAGGCATGAAGGCCATCAAGCAGGCGTCAGTGATAGAGCAGCGGGAGAAGGCTCTCACACAGCAGCGCAAGTCCCATAGGCTGCCGCTGGCCAGCAAGGAGGACCTCAGAGCAGCTGCTGCGGCGGTTGCCAATGGTTGGCTGCTGCATCAAAGCACAGGTAGCTTTGCTGTTGTTTGGCCGACCATGGTGCAGCACAGCACAGCACAGCACAGCACAGCACAGCACAGCACAGCACAGCACAGCACAGCACAGCACAGCACAGCACAGCACAGCACAGCATTTTAATTGTTTGGCTGACCATGATAACAGCACAGCACTGCACATTTAGCCCAAGTCATTCACTGGGTCCTTCTGAATCAACATCGATGCATCAACATTGATTCAGAGTATTTAGGAAGTGGCATTGTGGTGTGGCTGCAGGTAAACCTCAGCAGCAGCACAAGAAGCAGGCAGGGAAAGCTCCTCCTGCAGTAGCTACGGCAGACCTGGACCTGCGCCTTGAAGAGGAAGACTTGCTCAGAGGCATCGACATGACCCTCCTGCACAGGTCAGCTTCTTCCGCAGCCTCTACTTCTCATGCTTCTGTGCAAAAGTTGTGACCTGTTGCAGCAACCCAAAACCTGTAGCATTGATGTACACACATCGCAACTTGGAAGAGGTGGAGTGTTCTGTGAGAAGGCATGACTTCACTGAGCCACTGGGTGCTGAAGGTTGCAGTGTAGTCATAATCCACTGCTTGTGTCTGTAACATGGCAACCACTTAATCTACCCTAGCCACCTTTGATGGCCTGATGACTGATGGCCTAACCACCTAAAAACCCAGCTGGTTAGCATTGCAATGCATGGGTGCAAGCCTGTCAACTCCATGCAGGTGCATACAGATACACAAGCGCATGGGGCGGCTGCAGCAGTTCAGGACATACATGCTGGACAACAGACGCCAGCAGCTCAATGTGGACTTGGCGGCACCTGTCAACTTCACAGAAGCCTATCAAGGCTTCATTGCACAGGTGTGTCGCTGGCCCTGCAACCTTTGATCACCAGGCTTTTTGGTCGTCTGGCAGATTTGTGTTTCAATATCACCAAATTTTGGTATTGTCAGTAATGTACTTTGACTGTATGAAAAAATCAATCTTGTGCTTAGTTGGGGATGGCTGCTGTGCTTGGCTGTTGCCCATACTTCCTTGTTCTTTACATGATGCCGCTGCAAGGAGAGGCAGCCTGGCAGCTCATCCAGGCACTCATCCTCCACGACCCCGACAAGCACCCACACAAGAAGGCTGGCGACCGCTGTCATCTTGACAGAGCATGTGATGCACATGCTTCAGTCACGAGTAATTTGTTGGACATTTGCCTCTGTCTGTGTGTCAGTGTTGCATGGTCATTGACGCAAGCAGGTGTCTAATCAACTGCAATGTCCACAGTCGACCATTCACCAGCTAGTGTTCACTGCTGGTGCATCAAGACTATGAGTGCACCCTTTGCGTGCAGATCGTGGGGTTCTTCATTGTGGAGGAGAGGGTGCAAGCAGGGTGTGGGGAAGTAGGGGAGGGCTGGCAGCTCAACTCAGGCTGGGAGGCAGCTGTGGCCACCCTCAAAACCCGCCTAGAGACTGCCTGTGCCTCTTTCCAGGACCCTGCGCCGCTTCGCAGCCTGAAAGACTTCACGCTACTCAGCTGCACAGCTCTAGGTATTGTCAAGCAGCCTTAGCAAGCGCTGCTGTCATCTGGCTACAGGCTACAAGTCTGCCTGCAATGCCTTGCATGCATCTGTCCAAAGCCCTCCTTGCTGCTTGCTAGCCAGCCATAACGCAATGATTGACTGCCACAACAACATGGTTCTCACTGACAAGACAATGCTTGTGATCATTGTCTGTACACACTCAAGTGCATTGCTTTCCGTTGCATGTGACTAGCCACTGGTTTAGTGGTCATGCCGTGCTTGGATGCACAGCTATGGCTGTGCATTACAGTGACTCAGTCTACAGTCTCCGGCAAGACAGCATTGCTGCAGCAAGCAACATGTTTGCACACCTATGACCTTTTCTCAGAGCTACTTGTGGAAAGTGCTTCAGTATGATGCTGAGTGGGTGTGCAGGGCAGTGTGGGTACAGCATGGCGCCCATTAAGGAAGTGCTGCTGGCAGCTAGAAACAAATTTCATGATGTCCTCAGTGGCACCATGACTCAAGCTGCTGCCAGAGCTGTGAATGAAGATGACCTGCACCGAGTAAGGACCTTGTCAAGATGTGCAACGTATATTGGTACTGCAGCTGTGTAGCGCCTGGTAGCTTTGTGTCTGCATGTTGCCAAGAGCGCCTGGGGTAGAATGGCAAGCATCTGTGTTCAGGAGATTACTCTTCCAATGACCCTGAAGGCCACATGCTGCAAGTGTTGACACATGCTGTGTCACTTGATGCATGTGCATCAGAGAAGCTTGTACTCATACAATACTGTTGTTGCAGCATCCGTCATGCAACATCCACCTCCACACCCTACCACCAACTGCTCAGATTTGCAGAGCTTTCAATCATGAAAGGTCCTGTTTGTGGCTCTCCATGCAAGGGCCTGCCATGCATGCTCCTTCTCTGCTCTTGTTCATGTCTTTCCCTCATCATGCATCCAACCTGTGACACCAGACCAGCAGCTTGTAAGGTGTCAGGCTGCTGTCACACACCCTCTTCTGCAGAGCATTTGCTATGTTGTAGGTTGATGTGCAATCTGAGGCAGAGGTAGAGGAGCTGCAGGGCATTTTGGGGCTGGCCCTCCAGCTGGACCTGGACAGCAAGCACCAGCCTTCTGCTGCTGCTTCTCTGCATCTGCCCTGCCAGGCTCCCTTCACCAGCATGGTGCCTGAAACCATGCGCATCACACACAGGTGCCGTCCCAAACGCAAGAGTAGATTTCACATTTCTTTTTGGTCCATCAGAGGTGTTTGATCTGTTGCATGCATGCCTGACTAAACTCAGTGGCGGACCTCCCTCATCAAACCCCCCAACCACCGTGGCCCCCTCTTTTCCCCATCACCAATGGCAGCCTAGCAGATCTCGCATGCCTGCTTTCAGAACAGTGGTAGTTTCAGATCTGTTGACACAATCATGGTCCTTTATGGCTCAACTTCAAACATGTCCATGATCAAACGTGGCTGTGCATTGCACATTATGATAGCTTCTACCATACTCAGCTGTGTTCACTAGTTTCTGACAATGTACTCTGAACTTCATGAATCCCTTTGCATGCTGCAGTTTTGTGGAGAGCAGCATTGGGTTTCTGTCAGGCCTAGTCAGCTCTGCTGAGCTGGTCCTGCTAGCACGTCAGCACAGAGACCGCATGCTTGCCAAGGTAACCTACCCCCTCATACCTGAATCATACCACACGCTGCAAGCAGAGCTGCCGAATCTGCACTTTGATCAAAGGCTTTTCTGTGCTATACACCCTGCCATTGAGCAGCTCAAGTCAATGAGGAGCATGGATGTCAGAGCAGACCAGCTTGTTTGTTCTCAGACAGGCAATTGCCCCAAATAGGACGTTGAGAGACTAACAAAGCTCTGTCCCAAACATCAATGCTCACTCCAGCTATGTTTGGCAAGGTCCACTGCAGAATTGCTGAATTTTGCTGTTCGACACACAACATGCCTGGGAACACAACAACACCGCTGAATGTTGCCGCGGCCTGGCTCGTCCCTGCATCTTTCAAGATGCTTATCTATGTTGCAACGCCAGATATACACGTCATCATTGAAAATCTGCAATGCCCAAATGCACTTGTCATCATCAACCCCCAATGTCAAATCCCTTGTAAGAGTCTCAGTTGTCACGCACTGACCTGCAATAAATCCTCTTGTGTCACTCAGATCAACATTGTGTGTATGTGGGTCTGTGCAGGTGGTAGTGGAAGCCCTGCAGCAGGCTGTGGATGCCCCCGGCCCCACTGGCTCTAACCCCCTGCCCCGAGCCATGCAGCTGGTGACCAACATCTCCACCTTCATGCACAGCCTGCCCCATCTGGATGAATTCACTACCCTTGCTGCTCGGTAGGGATCTCCTCCTGCATCCACTACTGCTGGTGTCTTAGTGTTGAGAAAGCATGAGTGTAACATTGAATCAAATCTATATCCTGGAAGGGTACTGCCCAGTTAGCAGGCTCTTTTCTTGCTGCAGTCATTCTTGATGTTGCAGCACCACTGCCCAACAGTGAACAATGCCTGGATGATGGCTTGCCACCATGGAAAGCTGCTGAGCCATGTGTAAAGCGGATGCGTTTCCCTCTCTACAAGCATCATATGCAGTGTCACTTTGAATGTCTAGAGCATAGGTGACACTCTAGCAAGGGACAACTGAGCCTATACGATGATCCTTGCAAAGTGCAGGGGAGATTTGCAGGCAGGGTGGCACAAACACACACCAGGCAGTCCAAGGAGAGGCCTGCCATCTGCCTTAGCCAAAGCAGCCCCTGTTGTACCTGTGGTGGCCCCTGCTAGCCCACACCTGGGCAAGAAAAAGGACAGCAGAAAGCAGATGAAGGTGGAGGTGTCTGCCCCCTCCCACAGCCTTGCGCCCCACCCCACACACTCCATGACAGGTGACCCTTAACTAACACAGTGCAGCAAACACAGCGGACAGTTCCACCATGGCATAGTATGTACCCTGTACATGTAACTTTTGCTGAGCCTGCTTGCATCCCACAGGCCTACATATGAGCTACATGATACAGTCCATCTAGCCTGCTCCACAGGGGTGACTGCTCAGGCTGCAGCTTACCTCTGGCAGTAAGCTGCAGCCTGTATGAACATATTTGCTTTGTGAAACTTCTTCTGGGCTAAGTTATGCGGTATAAACAGCTGTAAAGAATAGGCCTATGTGCAACTATACTTTCTTGCAGCATAAACAGCTGTAAAGACTCGGCCTATGTGCAACTATACTTTCTTGCAGCATAAACAGCTGTAAAGACTCGGCCTATGTGCAACCATACTTTCTTGCAGTAGGGAAATCTGGGTGTTCCTCCTGCAGGTGCAGTTGGGGCGCTGGCAGCCTTTCAGGCAGTCCAGGGCAGCAGTGAAGCCCAGCTGCTGCGCCTGCTGGGTGACAAAGCCAGCGCCATCCTGGAGGCAGCCAAGCACCTCAACTGGCTGCCTGACCAGCCCCCACGCACTGCCCTGGGCCACAGTGCCTACATCCAGGACCTGCTGCCCTTCCTCAAGGTATGGCAATGCACCCAGACACACACTTTTGGTGGTGTTGCCCTTTCTCAAGGTACAGCAATGCACCCAAACACACACTTTTGGTGGTTTTGCCCTTCCTCAAGGTACGGCAATGCCCCCAAACGCACGCTTCTGGTGGTTATGAGATGCACGGTATCACGGGCTATTGTCTGGTAGGATGTGCAGACATGTCCAACTTGATCAGATGCTTCAATAGTCATGCAAATTGAACGCCGCTGAGCTGAGTTGCGTGCAGTCTGCTTCAGGCTGGCTTCAGGTGTGCTGCAATGTGCTGTAGCCACTGTCCTGCTGCAACATGAACCCTACTTATGATGCATCTCTACCATACTACACCGTCCTATACACGACTTGCATGCACACTGACTGCATCCTGACTGCATGCAAGTGTTGCAAGTGTTTCACACTTGGGTGTTGAACACGATCTGTGTAGCACTGATCGTGTCAATCCTGAGGTAGCACTGCATGTGGCTGCCCTTGCAGGACACACTGGCCCTGGCATCGCGCATGCTGCCACTGGAGGCCTACAACCGCCTGACACACGGCACATTTGGCTTCCTGAACGAGTGGATGATGAACCTGGTGACAGATGACGCGGTGCCTGCCTTCAACATGTATGGCCTCTTCAGGCTGGCAGATGACTTGGCAAGCATCCAAGCTTTAGCAGATGCATCACAGCCTGCGGGCCTTGCGGTGAGAACTCTTCAGGCTACAATCACTGAAACCGATGTGCCTTCAAGTCCTTGAACAGACCTGAAATAAAACCCAGGGTTTTGGTAGCAGTAGCTTGAGATTACGGCTGCATGTTTTGTCAGGGTGTCAACTGTGTCAGTCAGCTATTGCATGTGTGTCTTGTGGTTCTGTGCAGCTGGCTACTTAGGATTACACTGGTGCTATGGAATTGTGCTGATACTATTCACATATATGTGTTGTGGATTGAGGTAGTAATTTGCTTGTGCCACATCCTTTCCTGCAGGAATTTACAATCAGTATGTAGGGTGCTTCCCCTGTTGCTCAAATGGCATACAGGTACTCAATGCCATCTCCTCATATCTGGCTCATCATGAGCTGGAAAGCACACAAAAGAACTATGGTTGTTGTTATCATGATGATGATAATATTGATGCGGTGTCATGCATGCATCAGCAGCTCTTTGTTTCATGACTGTGCTGGGGTATGGCAGGTACGCATGGCTGAAGTTGTGCAGACATGCACCCTGCTGGTCACAGGCAGACTGGAAGAAGTCCTGGACCCAGTGCAGCAGTCTCGCAAGTACCCTGCTGTACAGCTAGACAGGCTCTCAGCAGTGCTCACCAAGTTCAGGTGCGCGCTTATGCACTTGTGCAATACACAATGGTCTTTCAAACAGCACCTTGTGGACACTGCTGCATCCTATTGGCACCAAACCCAATTGATAACCATGGTGTTCATTGCTGTTGCCCAATTCCTGTTGCCCAATTCCTGTTGCCCAATGCATGAGGTGTCCAGAGGTGCTCTCCACCCTTAAGACAGTTTCACAAACCCTGGTCCAGGCTTTGTGACGACATGTGCACAGGTGTCCCCAATTACAGTGTGTGGGAAGCGGTCCCATTGCATGCTTGTGCACACATGAGCTTACTTTACCATGAGGGCATGTACAATAAATACTGCATGTTGAAGGGCATACACAGCTTTATGTAATCAGGAAAAACAGTGTTAAGATGGGAAGGATGACTGGCGGGGGTCATGATGTGCTGCATGCGTCAAGGCTCTGCTGTGTTGTGCAGAGAGATTGGCGACAAAGCATCTTCCTCTGGCCATCACTTGTTTGGCAACAGCAAGCAGCCTGCGGTAAGTTCTGCAGCTGTCACTGTTGTGACCTGTCTGCTGCTGCTATCAGGAACCCTGGGCCACACTGCAGCCTTGGCCTGCATGGTCGCACAGCCTGGTAGCAATCTGCTTACTGTTGTGCCAAAGGCAGGGGCAAAATGTAGCACATGCTGACAGCTGCGCAGTGAATAGTTAGTTTTGCATGGGTGCAGAGCTTCCTGAAGAAGCAGACTGTGGACCAGGTCATCAGACAGCTTCAACGGCCCACAAGATGAAAGGCAGGTTTAGGGCATCATGTCTCATCTGACAGTGGGCGGGTACCCATTTTACGAATTGGCTTGCCATTGGGTACCTAGAAAGCATGTCATTCTCCAATATGTTGCTGGAGTGGTGCATTGGATGTTGATTCACTTTTTATGGTCAACAAACTTTTGGAAGCAAAGCATGAGGCCTGCTGCTACACAAAGCCTCCTGATGGTGCAATATAACAAATCCCCAGAGTGATATCTTGTTGCTCATGCTGTGGGGTAGTTGCAAGCATGAACACCCATGGTCACATGAGATGAGCAGTGTCTGCTAACAGTAGTTTACAGCAGCAATAATTGCTGACAGTATACTGGCTGTTCTGAGACTACGCATGATGACTCGTACATGTTGCTGGCCGGACTTGCAAATATTCACATTGTAGTATGTCAGCGAAGCTCAGGACATGAACTGCAACACAGCTTGACGGCGACCCGACACAGCAATGCTTGTCATGTCTGCATCTTAAAAGTCGCAGAGAGCATGCGCTTTTAGATGTCATGCCTTTGCCTTGTCGAGCATAGATTGTAAGTCAGCACAAAGCTATGGTTCTCCAAAATTTAGTTAGCAATGGTAGCACTCACATCCTATGGTGCGGTACTGTGCTGACTCGGCCTAAGCTATAAGGTACCGTATACCATACACCATATAATATTCGTTTCTTCAATTATGTGTGTTCTCCTAGAATAATAAACACGGTCAATGCAGAATAGCTGCTAGTTCATTGAACTGCGTGCAGCTGTCCTACTGTTGAAGTGACTTGTACCAAAACACACCATAATCACAAAACAAACCATAGTGACAAAACACATCATACTTACAACTGTTGCTGACACAGACATAACACAGGTGCAAATGCGACACATACTACACACCCCTGTCACTTTTTGTGGCTCTTGGCCATCTTTTTCTTCTTGACATGCTTTGGCATTTTGTGTTTTCGTCGCTCCCTGTTCGCCTCCTTGACGGCTTTCTTATGCGCCTTGCGGTCTGCCTTGGTGTCACCACTGTCAGTCTCCAACACATCACTGCCTGACTGGCTGCTGCCCTCATCACTGCCTGAGTCAGATTCACCGTCCTGTTGCAGACCAGGCTCCTGGCCAGAGTTTACTTCTTCACCCCCGCCATGCTGCTGCCTGAGGGCTGCAGGAATCAAGGGCGCTTCCAAACAGGCCAATCCTGGAATGGCATCCACGTCAAAGTCATCATCACTGGAATCATCAGAGCTGCTGGCCGCATCAGCAGTGTCCAGGTCCCTGGCTAGGCACTCCTCCTGAAGTTCTAGAAGCTTGGGAGTTGTTCTGGCACCGGACATGTCTGCCTTCATGCCTGTGATGCCCTGGTAATAAATGCCCTCCTGCTCCTGGCCACCTGTGCATACAGCAGCACATCAGGAAATCATACACAGGGACGATGCCTTTGTACATCACTCATTATACACAAATACCAGCAACCCTTTTTCCAAACCCTTGAGGACATGAGCTTATACAGCGACTCTCTGCAGAAGTATAAGTACGTGTTTACAGGAAGAAAAAGCCAAAGACATCAGCAATAGACCGGAGGCTTGCAGCACCTCAACGCTGCATGACAAAGTTGTCTCAACATGCCGGCAGATAACAAGCATGACCCCCACAGCCAGACTGAACGCATGTCACAAGTAAGTTTAAGCACATACAGCAGAGAAAGCTAGTGCAGGAGGACCAGCAGGGGCTGACCTGCTAGTCTGTCATGATCTCGCTCGTACTCCTCCACTTCCTCAAGTCTTCGAGGGATGTAAGCCTGCTCAAACACACGGTCTGCCAGCTCCTCCTCTTCATCATCTTTCTGAATTCCTTGCCTGCAGCAGCAGCAGATCAGCTCACAACCATGACACGTCACTGGAACAGTATTGCAGCAGAGATTAGATATGATCTAAATCATGTCACACAATTTTACCTCCACACTCCCAGATGTTACTTTGGAGAAATGCTTGCTGATGCTTGACCATAGACACCCGCATGCTGTGTGTCACAACAAGATGATGAAAAAAAAGCTGAGACCCGTCGCAGATCTGCAGCATGTACCACAGGCACAAGATGCAAGTATGCTTGGTGAGACAGCTTTTCAAAATGCATGGAATGCATGAGCACCTGACAGCCAGCTGCTGGAGGGTCTCAACAGCTTCATGAAGATTGCTCTCGTTGATGGATGGGTCCACTGCAAAGTCAAAAAGCTGCCTGGTTGTGAGAACAGCAATGCCAGCACGCCTGAAGAAAGCATTGATGTGTGCTGCATCCTCCTTGAGAAAGTCCAGTGCACGAGGATGATCCAAATCTACAGCTTGACTAACATCAATGATCCACAGCTCATCCTGCATGCAAGGACATGCATTGAGTTGCAGTCTGCATTTGCAACTGGGCCTTGTGTTGTGGAACTGTGGAGCTAAAGTCTGGATAGGTCCCAGCTGATGCTCACATGGCTCTGTGTGGCTGCGCAAACTCAGCGCTAAACATTACTCAACTCCGCAATGCAGATGCAGCAATGGAATCAAGCTGTTGATCTGGCCTGAAAGCCAGCACATGCAGATTGTGCATGCGCTGGCAGGCAAAATTGCCAGATGAAAGAGATTCTTGCGCCTGTGCAGGACATATGAGGCACCTTGAGAGAAAGCACCCGTGTGAGCTCTTGCGTGAGGTGCTGCCATCAAAGCTCACCTCGTGAAACAGGATATTGTACTCACTCAAGTCACCATGAACCAGGCGGCAGTCCTGGTACAGCTTGCGGATGATCATCACCATTTCTGTGTAGGCCAACCTGAGCCTGTTGGGCGACAAATCTGCATCCTGCAAAGCACATGCACTTCAGCCCCTTGCCACTTTGCAACCTGCTACTGATGGCAATGATGGCAGGTCCAAGCTGCAGAAGCCTGTAGAAAACATCTATGTCACGGTGCAAAATGGGGTCAGTCAACAAACACCCATCTAACAGTGTGTCTGAAATTGGTTATGCCTGGGGACTAGTGTCAGGTATTTTGATTTTGGTAACATAAATGAGCTTTTTAGTCAACACTTACGCCATGTGTCTACAGGAGATACATGTAGCCCTGATGCATACCTTGAGTCGGGGTGCTGCAACGCCATTTGTGCCAATGAAGTCCATGATGAGCACATGACTGCGCAGTTGCAAAGGCTGTGGACTTCTGATGCCAGCTGCCTGTAGCCGCACCAGGTTTCTCCTCTCCTTCTCAGCCCATACCTTCACCATCTTCCGGGGGTTGTGCTTGCTGTAGCTGGCTCGGAATCTAAAGTCACCAGACACATACCTGCGGGCAGACAGCACTGCCGTTCATGACAGAGAAAATAATCATAATTAAACAGAGCAGGATGATACATCCAGAAACAGGCTGCTCAAGGACCCTTCATACCTGTCCCTGTCTTTGAAGACCAGAATGGAAGTTTTGTATATTTTAATGGCCAAATCTGCGCCAGCTGCGGTTGAAGCGTGGTACACATTGGCTTCCTTTCCAGTGGATATGCAGCCATGCATATCACTGAGATATCCAGAGTTAAGCAATCTGAAAAGTATCTGCATTCCATGGCATTTGGTTCATGCATTTCGCAAATCTACTGACATAGAGAGTTTTGACGTGTAGACACATACCATCCTGGTTCGAGGATCTAATGCTTGCTCAACAGTGGCTCTGTCACTCTTGTCTTTTCTGGAAGGAGGAGCAGCTGCTTGACGCTGAGTGCTGACTTTGAAGGCAGTCATGACTGAGCTGTCCATGTTCTCAAGACCTTTGAACTGATCTCTGTAGTCATCTTGAAGCTGATGCCCGGCCATTCTTGGACACAAGCAGGGTTAAACCGGAGACGCACTGACAACTTGCTTTACTGCCACGCAGATCAGCGTCCGTCGACCTAGATAATAATAGCTTCTCGTCGGGTCGAACGATCTGAACAAGGGATGACTCAGAGGCTTTGGCTACGACCGGACGTTCAGAACTTAATGTGCAATTGACCAGCGGAAGCCAAGGCACTTGCTAGCGGCAGACCTATTGAAGGCGATCACTAACCCTAATTTCTACTTGCCACTTGAGCAGCTGGTTTTGACACCGGCGTCGGAAGGAGTGCGTTTTTGAACATTGGGTACAGGTCAAGTGACGGGTCTTGCACAATTTGTGCTGGTACATTCTCCGTATCGTTAGCGCCAATCATCCCAGTCAAGCTTGTTGAAAGAAGCCAGTGACAGTTTGAGTGATCTCTCTCTCTCTCTCTCGGCTGTTGTAACTACCGACATGGGTGACAAGGGCCAGGAGAGCGGCGAGTCGCAGGTGGAGATATGGAAGATCAAGAGGGTACGAGTGAAGGCTGACCGCCTTGATAGCTGCCTGCCTGCTTCGGGCCATAGCAAATGCATTATGCTTCGCCCTATGTTGCAGCTGATCAAAGCCTTGGAGGAAGCTCGAGGCAATGGCACGTCCATGATCAGTCTCATCATGCCTCCGAAAGATCAGGTGGTTATCTTGACATGATATGTGGTGCATGTGGGTGTGCAGTCTCTGCACTTGCTGTGGCAACAGATGCTGAGGTCCATTAATGGCATGAGGTGCTTGCATCACGTTTTTTCTGCATAGGTTGCAAGGGTGCAGAAAATGCTTGGTGACGAGTTTGGCACAGCCTCAAACATCAAGAGCAGAGTCAACAGACAATCCGTGCTTGGTGCAATTACCTCAGCCCAGCAAAGGCTCAAGCTATATAACAAGGTAGATCAAGCTCTGTACGATCTTGACATGCTTCCTTGCATAGCTTGAACACTCTGTTAGTCTGTGCGACCTCTGCGTCCTTCTCATCCTGTATGTCAAGCTATCAAGGTGGTGGCATTGCATACAAAGTCAAGCGTGTCTGTGACTCAGGTCCCTCCAAATGGGTTGGTCGTGTACACTGGAACAATCCTGACGGATGAGGGCAAGGAGAAGAAGGTCAACATTGACTTTGAGCCATTCAAGCCCATCAACACATCCTTGTACTTGTGTGATAACAAATTTCATACAGAGGCGCTGAATGAGCTTTTGGAGTCTGACAACAAGTGAGTTCCTCTTATTACAACAATCTGCACAGCAAGCATGTTGGAAAGAGCATCATGCTGCGCTGCCAATCGAACAGTTGTCGTTGCACAACACTCAAACCATGTGCATCATGCCCTTTAGCACAGTAAAGTCATCTTGCAATAATCTTGAGCCCTTCTCAAGAAACAAGGCTAAATCTAACCCACAATGGGAAAAATGGTCGTCACAATTGATAGTCTGGACACCAATTCACATTGCTCCGCATCGCTAAATTGTGCCACCCATCAGCAGCACACTGACTACAGTCTCCTGCACCATGCAGATATGGCTTCATAGTCATGGACGGAAACGGCTCCCTGTTTGGCACATTATCTGGCAACAGCAGAGAGATCTTGGGAAAGTTCAGTGTGGATCTCCCCAAGAAGCACGGTCGTGGAGGACAATCTGCCCTTCGTTTTGCCCGCTTGCGTATGGAGAAGAGGCATAACTACGTGCGTAAGGTGGCCGAGACAGCGGTGCAGTTCTTCATCTCTGTGGACAAGGTCAACGTGGCCGGCATTGTGCTGGCTGGCTCTGCTGACTTCAAGACAGAGCTGAGTCAGTCAGACATGTTTGATGGCCGTCTGCAAGCAGCCATCCTGGCAGTTGTGGATGTATCATATGGTGAGTCATGGTCTCATGCCCTTGGGCATTTCATTCTGATTAGCTGCGTTATATGGCTTGTCATACATTTGACCCAAAGGTCTGTCAAGCCTGCTTGGCAAGATGCAAGTGCAATGTGTCATGCTGCTCAGGGTTCACAGAATCCGAGGTCAAAGCAACTTGCTGGGTAGCAACAGCACAATGCAGAGCAGCAATCACGTCCACTATCATTAGTTTGCTGTTGAACAACTGTTGTAAGTCTGTTGCAGGTCCAGTTACAGCAAGTGATCGAGATGCATGCCTGCAGGTGGTGAAAATGGGTTCAATCAGGCCATTGAGCTGTCAGCAGACACTCTGGCAAACGTAAAGTTTGTGCAAGAGAAGCGGCTGATCAGCAAGTTCTTTGACGAGATCAGTCAAGACACCAGCAAGTATGTGTTTGGTGTTGCCGACACCTTGCAATGTTTAGAGATGGGGGCTGTGGAGACACTGGTGGTTTGGGAAGACCTGCAAGTGTACCGATACACCCTCATGAACTCAACCAATGGTAAGTCCTTCATTGTCATCACCAACAACCTGTTCTTGGAAGGCTTGCAGGACCTGTTCAATCCTGTACACCTGTGTGCATATAAATTAAATGTCTCCATGCATTCCTGTCTTTTGGCAAACCTGCATGTCAAACTGAAGCACTGAAGCACTGTACTCGTGAGCTCATAAAGCACAGATATATTGCCTGGCTCAGAGATGCAAGTTCATTCCTCCTTTGCAGCTCGGCTGTGTCATTGTAGGCCTACTGGTGTTGTTCTTCAGTAGCTATTTGTGGCTGCTCTGTTATTGATGGGGAATCAAATGCTGACAATTGCCCATTGCTGACTTCAGCCACAAAGTGCAGTGCATTTGCTAGTGCTAACCGGCTCTATTTCAGCAGGTGATACAGACATCAAACACCTCAGCAATGAGCAAGCTGCTGATGACTCACATTTCAAGGACAAAGATGGCAACATTCTTGAGGTACAAGAGAAGCTCTCCATGCTGGAATGGCTGGCAAATAACTACAAGAAATTTGGATGTGCGCTGGAGTTTGTCAGCAACAAATCACAGGAAGGCAGTCAATTCTGTCGAGGGTTTGGCGGCATTGGAGGTCTCCTCAGATATGCTGTTGACCTGTCTGAGTTTGAGGTGCCGGAAGACAACGGCGAAGAGTTCTGGAATAGTGATGAAGACATCTAAGTCATTGTTGGTCCAGCAGGGCATTTCATTTATAGCTTGTGCAGCTTCAGTTCCGTTTGTTTCGTTGTTGATGCTCTTGGTAGCATGATAGGCTTCACGCTGGTAGCGTTTTGTTGGTTGCTAGGCCAAGGGTTGAGTTTGTTGCAAACGGCGTGCTATTGCTTGCATGAGTGCTGCACCAAACGCCTCAGGCATGAACACTGGCGCCTGGATAGCTACTGCAGATAAGCTGGTTGCTGAGGCTGGCAATGCTGCTCAGCTTTCCCTCTGTTGCTTTTCCTGTCATGATTGATAGTTTCCTGTACAGTATTGCAGTAGTCTTTATGACATCATACAGCATAGTTGTGGTCAGTGTATGTGTAAGCCTGGTTTCAGAACTGAGTAACAAGCATTCTGCAGGTCCTGCTTAAGTCACTTTCTGAGCAAACTTCTGCCTAGCTGGTCTTCTTCTTCTGGTCAGCAGTTTGCGTGGAAATTTTCTCGTAGCTGACAGAAAGAAATAGAAACAACGCTGATGTGGGGGTATCTTGTCGAATGTTCAGCTCGAATTGCAAGGTGAACCTCAGACGGCGGACTTATGTTTCAGAGCTATTAGACGAGTCTGATGTCAGCTCTATTCGACTTCAAAGCGTTCCTTACTGTTGTTCTGCTCACAATATGCACATGTACCTACGTGAAACTGAAAGCTCCGAGCATTCTTGCTGAAAAGACTGGGTAAGCTTTTGGCACAGCGGCCCCTGGGCAGCGTAGAGGTCACAGGTACAGGTAAAACTGACCGACGTTTGTCACTGCAGGTTCAGAGGCTTGTTTTGGAAGGGCGCTCGCATAGGTGGGGCGCTCGAGCATACTCACCAACCTCAATTCATGCAAGCCATCCACCTGACCTGTGCATGCAGGAGAACGTCTAAGTCCCTGGGTCGGGATCAGCTGCTTTGTGATGGGCTGTACTGTGCTGTTCTTTTAGTGGCGTGGAACAAATGGACAAGGGCCTGTGTTGTATAGTATGCATTTCCCCAGGTTGTGACATGGGAAACATGCATGCTCATTTCCAATACCAGCAGGCTTTCGAGGTTACATACTGTGACAGGCACTGCTGGACTATGACAGATGTTTGACAGCCACGGCAGAGCAAACACATGCTGGCATCACATGCTGTCTGTATATGACCTATGATCTAAGGTCCTGGCAATGAAATAGCACTATTGCAAACACAGGTGAGGCTAGCCTGAGACAACAAAAGTTGTTGAAGTCAGGCTGAACATACCTGTGTAGCAACGTCAGTGGGATTTTGGCACATTAGTGTTTTCGTTGGTCTGACCCCACTGCTGGAAGAGTGTGTGCTCACAAGGTGTATGTGCTCATGCACAACAGGGAAGCAGGGTCAATTGTGCTGAGGACACCAGGTTGCAGCTTTGCACACGCACAGGCCTACTGGCTATGCAGTATGGAACTCTTCATACACATGTAGTGTAGTAAGCCTCCTGCAGAGCTTCACTGGTCTATAGCAGTGCGTCACATTCCACGTCGTCATACTGCACTGATCATGACAGTTGTATCTGGCATTCGATTGCTTGCTAAGTTCGTTCTGCGCACGGTGACATTTTTCCTAACAGTTTCCTGATATGGCTTTGTTTGTTTGTATCCTTCTTTGCCTGTTTCGTTTTCTCATGAAAGACTTTATTTAAATACCTAAAGTCTTTCATCAGTCTTTAGTTATGTGGGCTAGCTGCCCCCTAGTGACTGTCAACTCCCTGACTGACTGGGTTGGATGGATTAGGCGCCCTACAGCTCATGAGCTTAAGGGTTAAGCTCAATGTTGGACAAGATGGTGTCGCTGAACGGGGATGATTGATGGCCTCGAAAAGGCTGCCATAACTCGAGCAGCAGGAATGTGGCAGAACCTGGCATAATTATGGCCTCTGAAATGCACAAACCTCTGTGTCAAAGCATATCGTTGGCGAAAGTTTTCTGAGCTGCATTTGCGATAGACCGAAACAAGTTCGGTCGTTCATTCGAATCTTGCAGCAGGTGTGCCGCTCTGCGCAGCCGGCAACGAGTTCTTTGGTTCTGTGTGCAAGATCACATGTCCTAACCCGGCACCCCGTTGAACGGTATGTCAAGTGGCTGCCGGGTATTTACCGAGCAGACAGTATGTGCAACAGTTGCTGAACGAGCTGGCTCTGTGCCTTTTGATCAAATGGCATAAGTTCTGCTGCAGACCACTGGTGTTCAGCCTGCCAACCCGTCGGCTGTCAGACAACTGTAATGCCCCAGAAGCAAGCGTGGTCGGTAGAGAGCTGGCAGTGGGATCCTTATAAGCTTGTTGCAGCTCCAGCAGGCGAAAAGCCTGGCCTGCAGCAAAAGCAGGTGGAGTCAGGTGTTGAGCTGTCCAGTTCAAGCTCACCAACATCTTCTGGAGAGCATCCAGCCAAAGCCATCGGCCGGTCAAGGGGACCTCCAACCTGCCAAGTGGAAGGCTGTGTCACTGACCTCAGTGGCTTGAAGGAGTATCACAATCGGTACAAGATATGTGAATACCACCTCAAAATCCCCAGCATCATCAGGGAGGGTGTCAGGCAGCGCTTCTGTCAGCAGTGCGGCAGATTTCATAACCTAGGCGAATTTGATGGAGACAAAAGAAGCTGCAGAGCGCGTCTGCAGCGTCACAATGCGCGCAGAAGGAAGAAGGGTGAATCTGAGCTGGTGAAGGCAACAAAGAAGCCCTCAACCAACAGGCAGCACAAGGAGCAGGCTCAGGCAGCCCCATCCAGAAGTGGAAGCCCAATGTCAGATGATGCCAAGGCGTCCTCTGAGTCCATGGCTGGTGGTCACTTCCAACAGGACGGACACCTTCATCAGGCTTCAGATCATAACCCATGGCAGCATGACCTGGACAGACCAGCAGATGTCCAGCCACAAGACTGGGCAGCTCCCAGCACTGGCAGTGTGCTGGAAACAGCCTTCACAGACTTCTTGAAGCAAGAGAATGCACAGGCAATGCAGTCCAACATGCACATGCCGGCATTCTTTGCAGATGGTGATCATGGATCCACTCTGACTCAGCAGGCAAGCACATCTTGAACTACGACATTGTGCAGCTCTTGACATTGCGTCAAATCCAGCAGTCGCTGCTCTTGCTGTGCATGCATCGCATCCCACATAATCACTAGCAGCATGTTGCCTTCTACGCAAAGTTTCGTGGCCTCATCCTAAGACACTTGTGCATATTTGCAGATGGTCATGGAGGATTTGCTTGCAGACTGTTCCACAAGTGATCCAGCGCCCTCTTCATGTGAAATGGGCATGCAGTACCTACCCGAAATGCTTTGTCCACCCACCAATCCAGCCTTCAAGCCTGGACATCAGCCAGGCTACCTACATCAGCCCGCCATGCAACACAGTGACCATGGCACCTCCCCCATGTACCTGATGCATCAACAGGCGCTGCAAGCAGCAAGAGACAGAGGCTATCACACTGGCCTGCAACAGCAGCAGCCTCAACAGCCGCTGTCGTCATGGTGCAGGCCACCTGACATGGTACCCCAAACCATGAACATAGGCTTTGATGAGTTCCCAAGCATGCACCAACCCGCACCCCCTGATGTCGGGCACAGACAGCGGCGTCTGCTCTCTTTCTCACAGTCACAGCAGCCACCACCACATGGCCAAAAGCACTTCACCCCCAAGCTTGAACCAGCTGATGACATGCCATCAGTGCGACCAACTGCTCCCTCATCCCAGCCATCAGCAGTCCTGGATCAGGCTCGGGACCTGCTGAAGTTCAACCACAATCAGCCCAAGTACATTCCGGAGGAGCAGTTCACACGCATGTCAGCCAAGCTGTTCAACTGCACCCCAGAGCACCTTCCACATGATCTCAAGCAGAACCTGGTTGGCCTCCTGAGCTGTGGTGTGAACAGCATTGAGGGCTACATCATGCCTGGCTGCTTGCAACTGACTGTAGAGGCTCTAGTGGGCAGTGAGCAGATGGAGGCAATGCAGGACATGAGTGCCCGTCAGGCAGTTGAGCAGCTGCTGCAGGGACACAACAAGGCCTTCTGGGGCTCTGACGCAATGCTGGTAAGCAAGGGCTGTATGTTGCACATCTCACTATGCATGCACTCTGCTGCGTTTGCGCAAGCTCCAGCACAACATCAAAGCATCTGTGACACCATCAGGTTTAGCGCAGAAGCAGCGTGCCAGACCTTGTCAGCAGCTGATTTCACTTACTTTCCTGGGGCACATGTGCGGCAACACTCACATCCTGTGTGCAAAGAATGCCTGCGATCCCAAGGGGCATGCATACGGCAGTAATGATACATACATACAGCAGTAATGGCGTAGTGTGACAGGCTCTGGCAGCAGTGCTGCTTGTGAGACTTTTCTTTTCTTGCAGGTGCAATGGCAAGATGAGCTGGTCCTGGTGAAGAACGGAGCTGTGCAGAATGTGGTGTCAGGAGCCAGCAGTACTGGCTTGCTGCCTGAGATTCACAGCATGTTGCCTGTGTGCATCTCCAATGACTACATGGGTGCAGTCAGCATCTCCGGGGCAAACATTGCAGGGGAGGGTCAGACAGTTCTGTGTCGCTCACAAGGTATGCAATCATCACCTGCATCGCACAAGCCACATTGCTTCATGTCACCTCCATCATGAGGCAGCAGCAGGTCTCTGAATTCCTTGCTTTTCCATACATTGCAAGCTTTGCAATTAATGTACTGCCGAACGACACTGTTTGGCTCACTAGCTCTCTCCTCAATCGGAGCAGCTGTCTCAGGATTAGATGTACACTCACGAACTTCACAAAATGAAACTGAGCAACTTCACTGATTGCAGGGTCATATGTGCCAGTGGAGGTGTCACCTGTTGCTGGGACCAGTTCTAATGTTTTGAAGCAACAGCTTCACATGCAGTTGCCGGCTGATTTGAGCAGAGGCTCTGTGCAAGTGGAAGTTGTGCGTGGAGGATTCATCAGCCGTTCTAAGGTACTAGGATGCCTTTGCCTTGCAGGGTCACTCACTGTTCACTGTTGCTTGATCAACAGGACATGTGTTTGTAGACAGTGTGATAGTGCAGGCAAGCACCTCAGTGTTGTGACTGACGTCACGCTTGCTCAGCTTGCCTATATGCACTGGATTAAGAGGATGCTCATTGAACCTGTTGATGCTCTTCAGACTGTGTCTGGCCATTGGCAGGCGTTGGTGTAGTCAGCTGGCTGACACTTTGTGTGCATGCAGCCTGTCTTGATATTGGACAATGAAGATGCTGTGGCTGAGGTCCTTCAGTTGAGCTCTATGCCAATTCCAGGTGTGGTTTCTTTTGGCTACGTTGCCATATCTTTGACGTCTAGTGAGCGCTTCGCTCTGCAGACTCATACGGCTATGTTATACGACAGCTCAGACGGCTATGTAGGTTACATAGCCGTATGAGCTTTGCATCCTGTTCTGTTGCCAGGCTCTGATTCAGTTGCTGATGCTTGACTGCTCTGCTGCTTGGCTCTGTCAACAAAAGGCTGAGCCGGGGTCCGGAGTTTAGCAAATTCTGCACTGATTCAGGAAGCACACAGAGACTGCCCTGCTGCTCTTGATCGTGTGACAGCTGCTGACAAGGTTCTGAAGCCCACCATGTGCGTAACAACTGCAGGCATGAATGTGAGCAGTATGTTGCGTGACCTGGGGCGTGTGCTAGAGTTCAGCAACAACAAGCAAGCTGCAGTCACAAATGGGCAGCAGCATGCAAGGCAAGTTGGCACTGAGGAAAGGTCCATTGCAGCCACAGCGCTCCGGCTGCTATCGTTCTCCTGTCAAGTTGGGTGGGCCGCAGTTTCAGAGTTGTTGCTACCCATAGTATCAGCCATGGCTGCTACTGCTTCAGAGCTTGTGGCTGATCTGGAGAGAATCTGTGATGAGGGGCTCACACTGCTGCATCACGTGGTGCGGTCTAGAAACGCCAGCTTGGTAAGCATGCCTGTCCTGCTATCTGAACATTCTGCTGACTTGTGTGGTCTGGGTCATGATGCTCATGGCACCTTCTGATGGACCTGCTGCTCTCAAACAGACACACTGCTTTTGATGGGATCGGAGTTTTATAGTACAGTCACACACCATCTGTTACCCCCAGTACAGGCTTCTCGTATTCGGCCATCAATTTCAATGCTCTCAGTCTGGCATGAGACATCATTGCAAGTGTACACGCTACTGTATGCCATCTGAACGCTGTCTGCAGATACTGGTAACTGCAAATGCTGAGCTGCGCACAAGTTGCCAGGTCTCCAAGTCAGCAGCAGAGAGTCGCTTTGTTCATCGAGTGCCTACGTGCAGCAAGATCCAGAGCTTGATTTGAGAAGCTTGCATTTTTCTGGTTTTGCAGGTCAGTCTGGTGCTGACATGGGGCATCAACAACGGGCATGTCTGGGACTGTGCTGCAGCCGGCCCTGCTGGCCTCACTCCCCTACACCTGGCTGCACTGCTTGATGATGGAGGCAGGATTGCTGATGAACTGACAGGTCTGTCATAGCACTGCCTGGCACAACCATAAGCAGCACCGCAAAATTCTTTGGTCGCCATACCCTGTTTGCTCGCCCCCCGGGGGTTCCACGTGCGCCCTAGAAATCGCGCAAACCCTCGATCCCCCGCCAAACCCATGGAGCCCGTGCAGTATGGCGACCCAACATGATTTGCACAGCTTCTTTTCTTTTTGCTTTTGCGTGCAAGCTGCTGTTGTGACTACACTGGTGAAGAGCCTACAGCCTCCTTCAGACATTGATTAATGCCTCATGACACTTGCATACAGCCTGGGAGGTTTCCTATGCCAAACAATGCTTTGCTGTACTGCATGTTGTGTGATCAGCTGTTTGCTTCGGTCACTGCAGTGTTCCCAGTGCATATCAGGCGTAACATGTCCTGACAGTTCTCACGACCCCCAGACGTATCAGTCCTGATCACTGACTAGCAGAGCATGCAACATCAGTACGTGGAATGCTGTGTGTGCTTCCTTGATAGATTGGATCTCAGATACACGTCCCCAAGGATGCACTGATCTGCAGAACCCGGTGAAATGCCTGGATCATAAGTATTGTGATGGCTACAGTATTCTGTGTGTGCTTGCAGATGCATGTGCTGGGGCATTGAGCGGGTGGGATTCCTTGAAGGCTGCAGACGGCAGCACAGCTGCTGATCTAGCAGCTAAGTCCGGCGGCCAGAGAATCAATGCCATGATCGAGCGCAAGCTTGAAGGGTACTCATCTGGCCTGCAAGACCAGCCCTACCAGTTTGACCCAGAGACAGGAGAATGGCTGGAGGATGGTATCGCAGAGCCTGCAGAAAGGGAAACACCCACATCTGTAATCAAGGCTGCTGATACTCCAGTCCTCCCCGTCGCCTCATTAAACATATCTTCAACACTCGTACCTGTGCAGACCCTGCCCGCAAATGATCAGCCTCAGCAGTCGTTAACTGAGACAGTCGACAGCTTGCAAGCCTTGTCATCACCCAGCAGCAGTGGATTCAATGGTGGTTATAAGTCAAATGGGTTTGATGCAGACGCCATCTTCAATGGCTTGCACCAGCGTAGCAGCGCAAAGGGCAAGGGCACAGACAGCAGCATGTTTGATGACGAGGATCAGCTGTTCCTGAAACACAAAGTGCATGGTGGCAAGGCTGTGCCCCAAGTCTTTGACAGCAGAGCTGCTTTGCTCAGTTCAGCAGTAGTAGGTGCAGTGGGTGTCATTGCTTTAGGTCTACGGTATAGTCTGGAGTACTATGGCATTTGACATGTGGCTATAGCTAACTTGATGGGTGCCTATGTTAGTGTCCTGTGAATGTCACAAGTATAGTATGGGCCTGCGCTGTACACAAGTTGATGACACATCCTTCTTATTTTATGGGGATTTCTGTGAATCAATGTTATGTAGTGATACGGCGAGTAGAGCAAAATTGCATGTTTTTTCCCAGCTCGTTGGTATTCATTGTGGAGCAACAGAAGTATACGCAACAGTAGTGAAGCCCATTGACGCATTTCCTTGTATGTATCACCAGCTTGTATCAGCAGTGCCTCTGCTTCAGACAATTGTGGGCAAAGCCATGCAGCGTGAACTGTTATGTTTTTTCTGCTAAAGGGAGACAGCTTGAGCCTTGCCAAACCATTTCAAATGCTGCCGTACATGCAGACACAAAGATGGCCAGGCTATCACCGATTGCACTTATGGGAAAGGTGCTACAGCATGGGAAGCCTTCTCGTGACTGGGGTCACACGACGGGATCCCCAATCTCGCGAGAGTTGCTTGCTGCGGATGTAACCTCTTGGCAGCATCGCATTCGAAACATAAGCCAAGCCTCTGCAATCTTAGCCAAGGCTGCATCGCAGCGCTGTACATAACTTATCACCGTCTAAGCTTGCTTACAGTCTTCCTTATGTCGAAGAGACCAACTGATCACCTCGAGCCTGCAGCCAAAAAGCGAGGCAACGACCGCCAGTTGACAAAGGATGATGCGTCCGATGAAGACGAGGTGCGGACACTATTGCTCGGTCAGTACTATGGCGTGGCCTCGTATGCTAGGTGATTATCGCTTGTTGCAGCCTGAGCAACAAGGAGAATTTGCGAAAGCTTCTGAGGAGGTGATGAAAAAGCGAAGGATTGTACGACCCAAACGTGGTGGAGGGTCCCTTGCGGGCAGCACGCCTGCCGCTGCTGCACCTGCTTCTGCAAACCCCTTTGCTGGTGTCAGCTTGACAAGTGCTGCTGCCAATCCTTTTGGTGGGGTCAACCTGACAGCAGCACCTCAACCAAACCCCTTTGCACAAGTGACATTGCGGAAGCCGGTAAGTCTGTGAGTTGCATCAAGCAGACATATGGCCTAACGGGTGCCTTGCAAGCTGGTTTAACGCTAATTGTCCCTGTGACAGGTGCCAGAACCAGACGCTGCAACCCGGGATGCCAGCAAACCCTCAGAAAGCGCCAAGCCACAGCCTGCATCAACAGGAGGTGCTGTGGCAGGCACAGCCAACACAGTGGATGTCGCTAGTTCTGCACCTACACCAGCGCTGAGTACTGCTGAGGCCAGCACCAATATGGCTCAGTCTACAGACAAACAGCCAGATGCTGCATCAGCTGCAAATCTGGAGGGTGACAAGTCTGATGCTGAGGGTGTTGCCTCGACTGCAGCAGCCCCTGCAGACTTCTCCTCATTCCTCTCTGCCAACAAGGAGCAGTCACCTTTTGCTGTCAAGGCTGGTGGAGAATCTTCAGCATTTGGTGGCGGCAGCAACGCCCTGTCGTTTGGGTCAACAACTGGTGGTTTCGGGTCCCTAGGTCAGCTTCCTTCTGCCTGCACTTTGTGATATCATCATTGCTTATACTGAAAACAAGCATGTAGACAGTTTGCAACAACAGGTTCTCGCTGGTAAGGTCAGCCCAAACCCACTTATGCAAACAAGTTTGCTTGGTGTTGCTGCAGGCCACAACTCAGGTGGTGGTTTCGGCGCCGCCAGCCAGCAGAACGACAATGGAGGGTTCACGTTCAAGCCTGCTCAAACAAGCCCAGCAGGTGTGCAACTTGTCCTGCTGCAATGCACTGCATATGGTGGTGGTCTGTGAGGGTTATGCATTGGCATGCTTGCTTAGTAGCTCACGTCTGACCGCTGTGCAAGCCTCCTAGCAAAACACAGCACGCTGACTCAAAGGTTTGGAGATAAGCACACTATAGGTAGCATCCAACTACAGTTTGTCACCTCACATATGGAAGCTTTGTTGCAAGGGGTGTTGGAGGTTCTCATTGTACTCTTGCGTCATCACTCATGTCATAGACATGGCTGTTCCTCATTGCTTGCTGCTGATGTATTCAGCTAACCACTCAAGAGACTGGCTCGCAGGCAGTAGAATTAGTCACAGTGGTCTGGTGACTTCTGCAGTCCTGAAAGTTCGCCATTAAACTGCGGCAGATGTGTTGTCACAGGCAGCAGTGAGGGCGCTGAGGGAGCAGCTTCAGCAGCAGCTTCTCCGTCTACATCACCTGCTCAGGCAGGGCTTGCTGAAGAGCAGGCCCCGCATACTGGAGAGGAGGGCGAAACAGTGCTGTATGATGCAGAAGGCACATTGTTTCAGTTCGATGACCAGGAAACCAAAACTTGGCGAGAGCGTGGCCGTGGCGAGCTCAGAGTCAATAAAGCCCCCAATGGTGGAAGCTCTCGCTCTCCTGTGATTCTGCCTGCATGTCTAGCGTTGCCTGCCAAAATCTAGTCTGCCAAAACTAACATGCAACCGGGTCAAATAGTGTTGAGTGCCTGTGTTTGCCCAGCAGCTTTGCTGGGATTTCATTGTGTGCATGTGTTATATGCCTGTCGCACAAGGCAATGCTTTCAGAAAGTTAATAACCACACTTCAGCAGATCCTGTTCTGGGATTGCTTTTGCACATGCAATAAAACCCGTATTGAGTGGCTGAGGTGTGTGATTTAGGTCAAGCCAGGCTAGTGATGCGGCAGCGGGGCAACTTCAGGCTGCTGCTCAATGCCAACTTGTGGCCTCACATGCCGGTCAGCATGATGGATGGTGCCAAGGCAAGCTGTCTGCTATCTTTCCCATGCAGACCTCATCGCTCGTTCTGTCACTGGCTTGAATGCTGTATTCTGCCAGAAGATATCAAAGGATATCAAACGCTATTGCACCAATGGCATAGTGTTTTGTTTTCTTCCATTCTGCATCGCTGCTTCCTGTTCTGTTCTGATCCTCATTGTGAAGGCTCTTGTCAAGGCTCTGGCCACGACCTGTGATACATGCTTGACTGCAGGGGGTCACGTTTCCATGCATTAACCATGTCAAGTCAGATGAAAATGATGGTGATGCTGCAAATGCATCAAATGACATCAGCAAGGCTCCCAAACTGGCATCTTTTGCTTTTCGTAAGAAGGCTGTGCACAAGCTGGAGGAGTTGCTTCACATCATGCAGCAAGAGACATCTGGTGATGCTGCATCAGCTGTTCATTGAGTAATCGTATGTTGTACTCACATGTGTCCTGTCACATAGGTAATTATTGTAAGATGCAAGGTCTTTTCACAGCTTGGTTTATGCGGACCAAATTGAAACACATGCTGCATATACAGTGAGACTGTAGACAGTACACAAGCACTTGTTGCATGCGGAAGAGCTCAACAAATCTCCCAGTTGAGTCAACCTAGCATGCAGTGTAGTCTGCTGGCGTCAACAGTGTTGTGACAGCTTGAACTTTACAGGCACACTTTATGGACAATCAATCGTGTACTTGTGTGACCAGCACAAACAAGCCAGGTGCTTGGTCAGGTTGGCGTGATTACAAAGTTCGAGCAATTCTTACCGGTAGATTCGACATTATGACACTGTTAGCACATTAAGCATATAAGTGTATATAATGCATGAACGTTCAACATGATGAATGATTGGTGCAGCATGAGTACTCAATCTCAGGCAGATGCAAAACGTTCTGCAACTGCATCCCAGTTCACAAGCTCTCCCAGGAAGGTCTTGATGTAGTCTGGTCGCCTGTTCTGCACATCCAGGTAGTATGCATGCTCCCAGACATCCATGGTCAGCAAAGGAACCCCTGCTCCTGATGCTTGAGGTGTCTCAGCATTGGGCGTCTTGATGACCTGTGCCAAAATGCTATTCATCTTCAGCAACCCATCAGCAGCCATTGGCGCAGTGTCACTGCCTATTCAGACTCAATGCGTGCATCAGCAGTGTGACTCAGCACAAGCTAAGCAGAATGTAGCATCAGGTGAAGCTGCCAACCTTCAATTTGCCGCCATCCTTAACAAGCCATGCCCAGCCAGAGCCAAACTGAGTGGCTCCAGCAGTTGAGAACTCCTTCTTGAAGTCTTCAAATGAACCAAAGTCCTTCTCAATAGCAGACTTCAGCTCACCAGATGGCTCACCTGACAGCAAAATTCCGCAGCTGAAACCATGTAAATATGCCACCAGCACAGGTCATTGCTGCGGCATTCACACCATTTGGCAGATTGATGTGCAACTGGAAGCCTTCAACTTACCACCACCTCCAGGCTTCATTGAGTGCCAGAAGAACTTGTGGTTCCATGATTGTGCAGCGTTGTTGAACTCTGGTGAGGGGCTACCGCCATTCCAGGTGGCCTTCACAATCTGCATAAACAATTGTGCATCACGTTCATATGCTTAGACAGTATGTTGCTGATTTTGTGAAGAACCTGCTTGCAAAAGTCGTGAGTAAACGCAATCGTGCATGGCTCTGTTTCAGCACACCTCTTCAAGGCTTTTGCTCTCCAAGTCTTTGCCCTGTATCTGGTTGTTCAGGTTGTTGACATAGGTTCTATGATGCTTGCCCCAGTGAACCTCGAAGGTGCTCTGCATATCACACCTCACTAATGCGCGCTTGCCCATCTGTGGAAGCGAATACAGGGCAATTGACGAAAGTCACCTACCTTCGACATATGGGGCTCTAGGGCATCCTGCACAGGGGAAGCGAGTTGCGGTCAAGTGAATGCATTGCAGAACAGGGTGCACCATGAGCTAACTTTTTTTGCATGCAACGTGTTGCTGTTCTTCGCAAGTTTGACGCTCTGTATGCAGACGATGTGCAAAAGCATCAGGAGCTAGTCAACAGCCGCGGCGCACCAGAGAGTATGGCAGATCGTCCAGTTGAATTGCTGCGCATGGGCCAAAACGAAGTTTCTGCATTGCGGCAAAATGTTATGTAATGGTACGTTGGAAGTTGAGCACGAGATCAGCAACAACATCGTACTTGTGTGGCAGTGCGCTGGTGCAGCTTCCTGTTGCTCAAGCATTGTCCAGCGAAGCAGGGGGCTTTGATTGCTGACAGCATCATGTGTATTTTGTCGACTAGCCTTGTCGATTGGGTCTGCGTTGACAGTAATGTTTAGCAGCGGATCCAGGATAAGTCGAGACCGCTCTGCATGCACGAGGTCCGGTTCAAGGGCATCACATGATTCAGATAGGGCGTTTGCCCTGAGGCTCAGGGATGAGTGAGCAACACCATTGCAACAACTCAGTGCATCAAGAGGGCAAGTCTTCTGGACTGTATCAGCGCTTGTAAATACAGGTATCGTGACGGCTGTCGCAGGCCGTTATGTGCAGCACTGAGTTGCAATCCTGTTGCCGTTTACCCAGCGTGTCAGCTCCAAACGGCAGTTTAGCTAAACCAAAAGGCAGATGAGGTCAGATAGAGAAAGCTGCCTCGCGCAAAGCTCAGTCACTCTGTGAAATAGGCAAGTTTCGCAAGGCTGTAAGTAACAGGCATTGCTGATGCAGTCTGACTGTACGTCATGCAGCACATTTGAGGACTACTGAAGCTATGACCAAAATATGCATGTACATGCACAGGCACGTCCTGTTATAACTAGCATGTTATGGTCTTGGAAGCTTCTATTCTGGTCAGCATGTGGCCAGACAAGCTAACCTTGCATAAATATAGTACTTCAATTTAGATTGCTGCTTCAGCACTGTTGCAAGCATTCAACTTGAGCTACAAGGCGTCACCCTTGTCTCTGCAAGCAATAAAAATAGCATCAATCATGACACCTTGCTGAAAAGTTGCACAAACGATGTGAAGATCAAGCCACATTGATGTCTTTGTCAAAGACTATTTGATGCCATTGCACATGCCTGGTGAAAGCAGGGCTCCCCAATTCTGCTATAAAACACAGCTTTCGAAAGTTCTGTTTCAAAAAACCAGCTGGTTAATGTACACACACTCTCTGACACCTAGCGGCACACCAACTGATGACTGGAAAAGTGCAAAATAACTATTCACACATAGGGACTCTAAGCTGCTCCGCAATCACACACAAACATCCGCAGACTACACTGATGTCTTTTGCTTCTGCAGCCAAACCTTGAGGGCATCCCTCATCCAATCATGGCGACACAGCTCCACAGCCTTTTCTGCTGAGCACTGCAGTCACATCGAATTGTCTGTGGAAGGGCAATTTGAAACCGACAAGCATGCAAAGACATGACAAACATGTAAGGAGACAAAATGCACAGCAAAACTGCAAGCTCACCCAGATCCTCTTGCGCTCAGCACCTTCTGGCCATGTGGGTAGCTCTTCAGCTACATGCATCACAAACATGTGTGCTACACATCTGCCTTGCTCTGCTGTGTGCTTACGTGCTGCCTTATTGCTCTTAAATGGAAACGCCCCAACCATGTCGTCCTACAAAGAGGCAATCTGGCTTCACATTCTGAGTCAGCCTGTCATCAGCCATCAGTCAACTGCCATGCACATCAGAAGGCTTGGACACAATCCAGAAGACAAGTACAGTACACAATCTGTTGTACAATTCAAGAACAATACAGCAGCATGCACTGCTGCAGAGTGCACCTCCAATGCCCCTCTCACACCAGCCTCTTCTACAGTCTCACGAGCAGCAGCTGCCTCAACAGTCTCATCAGCTTCCCAGCCTCCCTGCACATATCTCTGTCTGTTTCTGGCAGGGTCATCAAGCAAGCAGAAACGCACAGCAACTGTATGAAAGCCGGTGTCATGATGAACATGGTATGCTATGGCCACCTTGGGAAACACCAAGCCCTTGCCGCCTCTGCTTGTGATCATTAGCACACTGACATCAACCTTTCCATTTACCTCGGACACTCTCACTGGAATACAACTGCGCATACCGCAAACGGCTTGTTTAATATATGCCAGTGCCTTGCTGTCATTCGTGCTCCAGCTAATGTTTTGTGTTGATAGAGATTCGGTGCAACAACAGCCCACAGTACGGGTCAACTAAGCAGCCACACTGGACGCAACAAATTGTTACATCTTACCCAGCAACAAGCCGAGCACCGTCTTGACTATAACGCTGCATCTCCCTTCCTTGTCGCGCATGCAAGGGCTGAGGCCCACCGACTAAACTGGTAGGCATCAGACTACTGATGAGCGAACCTACGCCGACGGAGGCTGATCGGCTGATATGGATCCGGACAGCTTCAACAGCCACGGACATACTTATGATGTACATTTACAAAAGTGACAAACGTCATGATTGTGCTGCTGACCGCAAAACAAGCTCATGGAGCAACGCGTTGACCAAGCCAGTCAGACGAGTGCAAACTAAATACAAGCCACAAGCAGATTGTAGACTAGCTAAGGTTCGAGGAAGCACCAGACACTGTCTGAGCAATCAAACTGCCACAGCTACAGGATCAAGCTGCGTAGGTGTAGACTGGACCAATATGAGAATTCAGTTTGTTGCGCTGCCAAAGTGCCGTCTCTAGTATTGTCAGCCTGAGGGTTTTGCAATGCCATACTGAAATTTGCAAATTCAATATACGGCGTAACATAGGCTTGGGACAGAGATGGCATAGCCCTTGGTACGCTGCCGCAACGTGCGCCAGAACTGCCACCGAGCTCGTGAGTCATGCGCACAGACCAGCTTGACCCATCTGAAGGCACAAACAGTGTCTAACAGAAACTTTGTGCGCTTCCGGTCGTTGTGGGTTGAGCATGGTTGTCAAGCGAGGCCGACCAAGTGGCGTGAGTACACAAACCGATGACATCAAGGATGAACTCACAGCATCAAACAGTCAAGACATGGTACTGCAGACTCAGTAGTGCATACTCGCTTGTCGTTTAAGCTGCTATTTTGCACAATGTTCACTGTACAGTGTGTCGGCACCCGCAACAACGGTTCATCCAGAATTGCAACAAGAGAGATGTCATGTCGACTGTGTAGGAAGCTTACGAAGACTCCGCGGAAGGCGCAAGTGATGGTACAAGCTGGAGCAGCGACCAAGTATCCAGATTTTTTGACGCTTTCCAGCAGTACGGACAGGACTGGGCAAAGGCACGTCAGTCATTTTGCAAGTCTGTCAGCTGCTTGACTGTATGTCTCATGAGCCCCTGCGTGCAGGTGTCAGAGGATGTTGGCAATACTCTTCAGCAATGTGAGGCACTGTACAAGCAGCATTCTTTGTATTTGAATCTTGCAAGTCAGCTCATTCAAAAGGAGGCTTTCATGGGCATGGTGAGGGGCTTTCAAGAACACAATTCACAGGTAAGCAGAGCCCTAATTTACTTTTGTCCCCAGCACATCAGAGATGTTGTGCCTTGCCTCCTGCCGTGGTCCATATCTGTTTGAGCATTGCAATGACTGGCTTCTTGCCCCACTCAAGCTCTGCATCACACGTGAGCAGTCTTGCAGTTCCCCTTGTCATATGCAGAATCTTCAGGCAGCTGATAGTGCAAACTTCAATGAAGATGCTCGAGGGCGTGCTGCCTTCAGCGGCTCTACTGGGGGCCATCTGCCGTACTCCCCACGTCCTGATGGCCTGCAACATACACCCAGGCCTCACATCAAGTCCCGGGAGCCGGCTTCTGTACCAAAGGTAGCATAAATTCCACATTGCAGCTGTCATTGGCAACCCACCCACTCAAGCCCATCATCTCACCTGCTTTCACAGCCTGGCTTGCTTGCTCAGTCACACCACTCTTTGGCTCCACTCCTTGCCTCAAGACAGTCAGCACAAAGCAGCCAAGCATGTGAATTGCCTGCAGTAAGTGCATGAGATTTGATGTGTTCCTTTTTTTGTGTGAAGCAATTTTTATTCTGCAGGGTGCGGTCCGCACACCAACTTCTGCACAGAGACACATGAGGAAGGTGCCGGATACAGAACCTGCCTGGGGAATGAGAGCTCGCCGCACCACTGGGGTATCCCCTGCAGGTCACCCTCTTTGCCCCTGTGTGCCCAGCGTTTCTGTTTGCTCAAGTGCTGGATCAGCAATGCTCCTTTGTGTGCCCAATGTTTCTGTTTGCTGAAGTGCTGGATCAACAGTGGACGCCTGGTCAATAAGGAAGACATTCACAGTGTGATTGACGCATGCCGGCCTTGACCTGTTCACAACATGTGCAGTCCTGTTATGTGTTGACATGCATCCCTGCCCTTCTCTTGTCATTGTTGCTATTCAGGTTGACGTTGCTGACACCACAGCTTTGGTGCGCAACCAAACGCCAAACGCCAACAATAGTCACTGCACGTTGCTGCATGAGTCTTCAGCATACGTTGTACATACCTGTTAGCAAGTTTGGTTTTGGTCTGGTTGCAGCATGCGGTGATACGCATGATGCTGTGAAGACAATGCTCCACACATGAGAATTGAATAGTTTCAGAGTAGGTGTGCTTGGTCAAACTCAAGCTTGTGCTCAGAAGCATGCTTCATCTAGCCAGAGCTGTCCTGCATGCTCTCTGCTGCAGGCCTCCCATCCTGCTGCAAAGTGCCTCTGCACACTCTCATTTGCTCAGCACAGCCTGATGCTGCTTAGAGCATCATCACAGTTGTAGTACAGCAAGTGGAACTAGTCTGCTGTGTGCTGCAGAGATGCTTCCAGTGGGGCACAAGCGTAAAAGGGTGCAGACTAAGCTGTTTGGTGATGACTTTGTGAGGGATGACCTGAGGCCCGGCAAGGGGGCGCGCCGCCGCAAGGTCATGGAGCCTGGGGGCCCTGATGAGGCTCAGGGGGCTGACGCCCTGCTGTCCCTGGCTGCCTTGGCAGAAGCCGACAGTGGGGACACACAGTCAGCGGATGAAGGTGGGAATCTGCTGAAGGAATGAAGAAGCCTTGGCTGATGTGTGTGGTCAACATGTCCTCACTGCTGTGACTGCACACAGGGGCTGTGTCATGTCATACATCTTCAGGCAGAAGTGATGCAATTGATGCAACGTGCATCAAGTCAGTCATGCCTTGATTTCTGCAGCGCAGCACAGCACAGCACAGCACAGCACAGCTCAGCTCAGCTCAGCTCAGCTCAGCAGCCCTGGTTTAGTCACCATGAAACACCAAATCATAAACAGCTTATGCAATTTTGCAAAGGGATGCGCCACAGCATGAACACATTCTCAGCATTGCACGCTGGCCCCATCCAGCTCACAAAAAGTCCATTGGTAGCCAGGCAGGCCAAGATTGCACTGTCAGCACAAGCCTGCCACATAAGCAAGACTGGAACGATGATGGCATATCACATGATCTTGTGACCAGCAGCAAAGTCAACTCCTTGCAGAAGTTGCACAGCACAGCAGCGCCATACACAGCACACAGGCACAGCAGCATACTATGTATCCCATCAGCGCTTTTGCTCACACTGGCTGCTTCACTGCTCTCCTGGGCATGCAGTCATCTGTTACTACTGCAGCATATGCCTTGTAATTGCAGAAGATCTCCTGGGCATACAGTCATCTGTTCCTACTGCAGCAGCCTTGTAACTATGCCTTGCAACTGCAGAAGAAGTGAGTGGGCGGCGGTCAGGCAGGGCAGGTAGCCATACCCCTCGCCAGCAGTCCAGGCGCTACGCACAGTCCCCTCAGCAGAACTACTACCACCGTCATGGCTCCTCCCCTCATGTCACTCCTAGGAAGGGCCGCAACTCTGCTGCTCACCACACACCGCGCAGGACTGGACGCCAGGCTGCACTGCAGGATGGTGACCGCCGCTCTGGTGGTGTTCACTCCTCTGGTAGACGTACCAGGCATGCAACAGCAGGTCAGCGAGTCAGCCTGTAGGGACCATGCTGTAGCAGTCCTGTAAGCACACCTGCCTTGCACATTCCAAGCACACATACAAGGTCTTGTCTCTCTCTGTCAATTACCATCCGGCAATGTCTTCAGTCAGTTATCACAACTGTTATGCTGCAATAGCTGCTGCTTGATGACAACATGCTTTTTGAGTCCTGTTATGCATCTTTGCACCATTGTCATCCCACCTGCCGAGTACACTTGATACCTTTCTCCTCACTCAAATGTGCCAGTTGCAATCTGTCGTCCCTTGCGGTGATATGTTCAGTCTGTGTGCATTGCGCTCTCAGTGCATTCTTGAATCCACATTGGCAGTCGCGACATGATGTGCAGAACGTAATGCGGGAGATTCCCGGCATCTAGACTTTGAAGAGCAAGAGTATTGGGAGGGCAGCGGGGAGGAGCTGGACATGCATGAAGACGATGAAGAGGCTGACATGCGTACCCAGGAAGAGCTCATGATGCAGCATCGCTACATGATGGTCAGTCTCAAGGACAAACCACCGCTATTGCAGATGCGCATGATTCATTGCCAGAGTATTGACGCCTGAATAGGCTCATCTCTAGCATATTGAGTGGTCTGCTTCACTTGCAAGGCATGACATGGGCGACCAAATTTTGTATAGCATGTGAACGAGCCTTAAGTGTGTCAGCAGACAACACGCAAGCCAGGAATCTATAAGATCATAGCAGCTGCATTGCATCTTGCAGGGGCCTTCAATCAAGTGCAGAGGTGCTTGCCCTTCACAGACACTTGCCAAATCAGAAAGATGCATTCATGTTCAAGGCAACATCCAGTGTCACATCATGTGAATAAGCTCAGTAACCGGTTCAAGAACACAAGCTTGTGTTTGAGAATGTAATGACGTGCTGCGGGTGGCTTATGCACATTACTGACCTGCTTACAGGCTTTGGTGTCAGAGCCAGTGCGCCTAGGTGCTGCCATAAAGGTGTTCAGCAACAAAATGCTAGGCAGTCTTACCGACCACGCTTCAAGGAAAGACACTGTAGACGTTGAGTCCTGGGCAGCCCAGTATAATACTTGGCTTCTCATTACATTGACGCCAAATGGTGTAGTCTTTTTTTTTCTTTTGTAGATGTTGAGTGTTTGGCTGCAGGCCGAGGCATCAGAGCCAGTGCCTAGGCAGCGGCGCAGGAAGGCAGCACCCGAGAGGGTACCCCCCATGATGTCCCCTATCAAGAGCCTGTATGGCCGGCGCACCACTGCCGGCATCATCAACATTCCCTCTGTCTCTGGCTGTGGCTTCCTGCCCAACTCTGCCTCATCCTTCCTTCTTCCAGGTCTACACTTCATCCTCCTACACTGTCAATGCTATCAAACGCCCTTTTCAATCTTGAAACGTCTATTTAAGTTCAGAAGTGCCATCCCTCACTGGAAATCTCAACTTAGAAACGTCTGGGGACAGTAAAAACGTGTTTCTACATTATGGAGATGTTTTAGCCTCCAGCGAGAAGCAACACTGCTACTGTTGTCCTCCACGGGCTTTTGCTCTAATCGCTGGTTGAGACTTCCAAGCGGGCAGAGTACAGCCTCCTTGTGTTGTCATTGTCAATTGAGTCGCCATGCACAAAGCTTCAGCTTACAACTGTATGACATCTGCCCTGTCATGAAGCTTGCTGCATTGTTCCGTTACTTCAGTCCCCCCTTCTGCATGCTGCTGCACCTGTACCTAAGTGCGCATGTCACCTGCCCTCATCTGCATTCCAGCACAGGA
>JAABUP010002328.1_pt1 | contig 37121 bp, 40 predicted proteins | sample 5559201 | NCBI WGS metagenome assembly JAABUP01 (sample SAMN10711887, study PRJNA513373) | rock metagenome | isolation source: Antarctica rocks | place: Antarctica
TGATGTGATGTGATGTGATGTGATGTGATGTGATGTGATGTGATGTGATGTGATGTGATGTGATGTGATGTGATGTGATGTGATGTGATGTGATGTGATGTGATGTGATGTGATGTGATGTGATGTGTTGTGATGTGATGTGATGTGATGTGATGTGATGTGATGTGATGTGATGCGATGCGATGTGATGTGATGTGCATGACAGCTGATGCACCAGATGGTGTCCCATGCTTTAGCTTTGTTCTCTGTACCGGTGTATAGAGTCACTGACGCCTCGCCTCGCCTCGGGAATTTTGTGTGCCCTGTCCTTTCCAAATTCAGTATTGCCTTTACCTGATGATATGCTAGCATGCAACCGACCACTAGCATGCACTGTATGCAGCCAACAACTAGCATGCACTGTATGCAGCCGACAACTAGCTGAAAATGTCTGTAGTGGCTGCTCCTGCAGGCAGAGCTGACAACAGGCGAACCATTGTTTCCTGGCTCCTCTGACATAGACCAGCTGCATCTTCAGCTGCAGCTCCTGAGCCCACTTCCCGCCAGTATGGCTGCCAGCTTCTGCTGCAACCCCCACAATACGCAGCTGCTGCCTCTTCCCGCCAAGCCTGTGTCAAGCCTGAAAGCCTGGTAAGGATGTGGCCACATGTCAGTCTGGCCATCAAGCAACCCAACAGCTGTCTGCCGATCACTTTCGCCTGTGCTTGCAAGCCAGGATGTGTGATGCATATCAACTGGCACACACACCTCAGACTGTAAAGTACTAAACAAGTGTGAACATAACTACTGCCTGCCACTGTGCTTGCCAACCTGTCAGGCTCTTTTGCTTGGTGGTGGCTCTACTCTCAAGGCTACCTATCATGCTGTTGGTTTTTGTTGGAAACGAAAGGCTGCATTGGCATTTTTGTGAGATTTACTAGACTTTGGCAGTACAAGTCAGTATATGGCAGCAACTTGACAAGCAAGCTCTTTTGTGATTAAAACTAGTGGTGAACAAATCAACCATCCCTGTTTGCCACCCTGCTTTGCCTTTAACGCTGGTTCATGAATGAGCCCAGCAAGTGCTGACAAGGTGCAGTTGCTGCTTCAGGCTGGGAAGTGTAGTCAAGAACACAGAGCTGCAGCTGCTGACTGGAATGCTATGTTTGGACCCACAGAAACGCTGGACAGCCCAGCGCTGTTTGCAGCACTGCACAAAGCATTTTGCTAACAAGATATGATGAGCTTCAGCTGCTTCCAAGAGACTGGTCGAGAGGGCCTCTGCGGGCCATTCAGGGTCAACCATATATTCATGTGTTGTCACCGTCAATGCAGGAGATTGTGTGCTGCTAGTTGTGTTGTCTATATATAAGCATGCAAACAGTCTTGCATGTTGTATGCTTGTGAGTGATGATGATGGCTGCCGTGTGCACTGGGGCACCTGGCCATTTTGATCAGAGTTCTTACTGACCAAGGTATATAAGGTTGAGCTCTGATATATGTCAGTACTGACACATCATAGATCCATGGAACGGCAAACATCAGCACTGTGTGCACTCCAGGAAGCTGAGTGTAAATGGCAGCTGGCTGTGCATTCACATGATGCAGCTGTATTGCCTGTGCAAGTGATCAAGGCAGCAAGTCCATAAAAGCCAGGCACTTTTTCGAAGCTTGGTGACTGAAAGTCTGACGAGCCAGGCTGATTGACACTGTCACAATGTATCCGACGGCGTATGGGCAGCTACTATTCGGAGAGGAAGGCACAATTAAGCCCAAACACTTGTCGGACTGGAGTCTACTTAGTTAGCTCTGACATGAACGTCGCAAGCCAAAGGACTGCAACAAAGCAGCTCAGAGCTCACAAACACAATCCTCTTGACTATGGTATATGCCCGTGCCATATGCGTACGGCCAAAGCTCCCCGGCTGCACTTCAAAAGGTAATAAGTATTAGGACTGGTCACTCCTGGCTGCAATGGGCATTGCCGCACCATATTGAAACAGAAGTAAGCGTCTGGGCTACTACTGTCCAGTAAGTGACATGCTGACAAGCTGAATGTACACTTGACTTACGGCTCAAGCTCAAGAGTGTCCAGTAGTTTGCGCCATCGAGCTGGCTCTTCCTCAAAAATATATGTGATTGGGCTGACCACCACCCCACTACCTCCCGCCTACACATTCAAACCTTAATGGGCTGCTTGCCATGCAGATTTCGTGTTGTAGGATTATTGTTGATACCATGTATGGCAGCATGCCTCTCTGCATTGCAACCAGGTGTAGAGCTGCGCTGTGGCATCACCTCGGCAACACCTTGGCACAGCATGACAAGGCTTGGCACGATATGGCATGTAGCAGCTTGTAACAGCACAGCACAGCATGTACCAGCATCACTTAGCACAGCAGAGCACAGCGCAGTGCAGCAACAGCTACCAACCTGTCTGAAGCCCTTGACAGCTGCATATATCTGCTTCTTTGGGATGCAGATGGTGCAGTCAAAGTAGCCGCAGGGCCCAATGGTGCCATCCTCTGTTTTGTTGTACACTGTGCTGATGGTGGGGCCTTGCAGCCCGCTCAAACCCGGCTGGTCCAGCAGCTTCTGTGCCACCTGCATGAATGACAAAGAAACACAAATTGCATGTGCTGATGATCAGCCAGTGTCAGAGTTATGCTGCAGGACGGGAATTTTGTCTTTCCTGAACAGTCAGACATGACTTGATGAGTTGTCGGCGCAACCTAGCAATGATGGCAATGCAACAGGTACACATTCCATTGCCAAATCAAGCATTTGGTGATGTTAAAGACAGCTTGATGCGCGTCCTCATGCAACAGCTTAGGGCACTGTTCAGCAACCAGTCTGGTCACCTCCTCAGCGCTGTTGCCTCGCATGTTGGCCAGCACACTGTAGAACTTGCCGGCCTTCAGATGAGCCTCAAAGCGTTCAATCAGTTCATGCACAACCTCCAGCAAGCCTGGCCTCTCTTTGAGTGCTCGCCGGTTTGCAACAAGTGCACCTTGACTCCAAAGGATGTGCCCGCCCTCTAGCTCCTTTAGATTGTTCTCTCGCAAGGTCACACCTGCATACTACATGAAATGGGAATGCTGTGGTGTTAGCACAATACCAGCTGAAGTTTTATGGAGGACTGGGCATTTTCCAAGATAGTTGCAGGGAACGCAGCTCCTGCAAAGTTTGAGGCTTGTTGGCCCAATTGTTGAAGGCATGTAAGCTTGACGGTCGGTAAGAGAACTCAGTGGCTGAATTGCAACATGAAGCATAGACACAAGGGCCTTCTGCACTCTGGTTGCAAGACGAGCAGAAACAGCAACAGTAAGCCATTGAGGAGCCTCACATAATATAGTCAGCCTCTCATGTGGATGTGATTTGCAACAGACCAATGCAGCGTGTTACTGATATGTGAAACAGTTGTAGACAGGGCATAGCCATTGATCAAAAGGCTGTGTGAACACCAATACAGCACCAGTTCCACTTTACCAAGAAAATTGGCCAGATGATAACCTGTGCTGACAAGATCAAGGATGATATCAGCTGATCCCATGAGAGGGGCTGCTTCAAGTGCCCCATCAGCACTCAGCAGCACTACATGCTCAAAGCCCTGCTCCTGGAAAAATTTGCGGGCTACATTCTGGTAGCCAGTGACCACTCGCAGAGGGTTGCCTTCACTCCACTCTGGCATGCTGCGTAGCTGATCTAGTGTGCTGATGTCCGCAAACTTGCCTCCCATTGGAACACCCAACCCCAGGTGACAATGGCCAAAGTCAAGAGCATCATGGACAACAACCAGGTCAGGGTCACCGTGAGATAGCTCAGCAAACATGTCCAAGCCAACAATGCCTAAGTCAAAATCTCCGTAGCTGAGTTTCCGAACCACATCTGACGCTCGCTGGAACCAGACCTCTAGTTGCGGCATCTGCAGCAGCTTGCCAGGGCTCACAGCTGGACACTGATTGTACAGCGCAGTTTTGTGCAATGATGCACATGGCTGGCATTGAAGTCCTGAGAAGGCATTGAAGCTTACCAGAGGGATTTGCGCAGTGTATTGTCTGGGGTTGGGCTTGTATACAGACAGTTGGCAATCCTGCATAGCAACCAATGATGGTGAGCTAGCTACATGTTGCTTGCAGGAAGGTCTTGTTGTTTGACTTATGTACCTTCAGGAGTTGCTGTGTATCTTCCGCCATTCTGCCCTTGCTAGGAATGGCAAGCCGAAGGGTGTCCCGCTTGCTAGGCGTTTGCTTTGGCGGCGCTGCAAGGGAATAAGGCAGGCGTTAACACTGTCGACAGTGGAACTGCAGAGAGCGCCAAGAGCCGTTCACACGCACCCGTGCCGATGTCCTTGTGAGACAAGCTTGACCGAATGACCCTGCGTACTGCAGGACTCGCTCGAGAGCAGACGCAGGTTAATGGTGAACGCGTACATGATGGGCGCAAGTGTAAACGGCATCCCAAATGTGCTGGACTTTGAAGGGAAGGAGCAACAATATTCCTCTCCAACATGCTGGACCCGAGCTAGACAAGAAAAGCGCACAAGTCAGGCGGGCGCTTAGAGCGTTGTTTGGAAAGGTGAAGTCATGAAAGGGTGGAGGGGTATCTGCACCGTGTACACGCGATTCGCTGCGGTGGTTGCAGCGCTACCTGCATGGAGCAATGTTTCAGTGCAAATGCCCTGCTCTCCGCCCTGCTGGCAAACTATATTGTACAAACCGCCCTCAATCCAGCCCCCTGCTGGCAGTCCCAACCACTGCATAACACTTCTGCGTGATTTTTATGAGCACTGCTTGGGGCAAATGTATATATCCAGCTATGACGGTCTTTTGCTTGATAGCAGATCACCGTGCTCTGGTGCAGTGTTTTGGTGGCTCATCAAATGTGTCTTCGAAGAAACTTTAGCTCAGCCGGCCAGCTCATGATCATGCAGCATCGAAACCATCCCTTCCGTGTCACTCGCAGGGCTAACTAGAGCATTTGGGCAATGGGACTCATGGGCAATAGCAGACAACTCATTTTGAGCAGTGTCTGCGTCCCTTCCCATCTGTCTCTGCCGCTGATATCATGTGATACTTGCCATGTGTCGTGACATCCCTCAACCAGACCGCCAGCGAAGCATGGATGCAACCAGCGCTGCTAGCACTGCAGCTGCAGCCGGCATGAGGAACTCCCGCTTCCAACTGCAGTCAGCGGGAAGATGAGCAAACCTTAATTTATGTCAGTCAGATTCCAGAGCCTTGTACTTTGTATCGTGAAAGTTGTCATCTCTGCCTTGAGATTGCTGGTCGCCTCCTTCTCAAACCCTCTCATCCCTTCTGACCCCTTCAGCTCCTCAGCTTCCGTTTCAGGAGTTGAGCAGTACTTTAAGCCATGCCCTTGACTTGGACCTGAAGAAGCACCTGCGATCTCCAACCAGGCGTTTTTACATCTTCGAGCAATTCAGGCTTCCGCAAGATCGCGCAGTGGTTGGGCAGCCAATAGCAAGCAATTACCTGCGATCTGCCAGCGTCACGACCATGTAAGCCACGGAACGACTGAACTGGTTGTGACTTTGATCTCTCACTGACTGCAGTCTTCGCTGCGTTTGCAATGGGCGATGTTACAGCTCGATTACGAAAGAAAACGCTGTATGCCGCTCTGTCAGTTGGCTTTGGTGCTTGTCCAGCTGTCATGCCTGCGCCTCCTGATCTCTGACCTGATCATGAAACACCTGCAGAGAAACAAGGCGCAACCAGCCGAAATCATGGCACCGCAGAAAGGCACCGTATTCATTCTGATATTATGCCTGACTCTACCGGCCAGCCGCCTGGTCACAGGTGAGCAAGTGCGCAGCATGCTCACACGATCCGCAATCACGCCGCAACATATTGCTGTACGCTTGCGCTCAACCGACTTCTGCGTAGTGCGCACTTAAAGCCAATTGCACGCCTATTCCTTTCGGGGAAGAGTAATCGTCAAGCATAGCTCGTCGAGCTGGCCAAGCATGGTGCCTGAAGCTGGCAGCTGTCATTGCCTGATTGATGCCTGCCTAGCTAGGCCTGATCATGATACAATGATAACACCGCTTGGTGTCTGCAGCCCTGGTTTGGACCCAAATGGTACTTGCCTGAGCGTGACAGACTTGTTTGCCAATACATGCAGGACAGCACTTCAGCACTGCAGCAGTTCCTGTGCCGTCGACGACAACCTACTCCAGCCAAACTCCCACCACACCTGAAGAGCCAATACCGGAATGCATTGACCCAGTTGTGATCAGCAACTTTGTGTCCAACCTCACCAGTGCAGTTAATGTCGCCGTTGCCAAAAGTATTTTGTCTCAATTTGCATCAGATACAGTGCTCAACTATCACGCCGTAGGCCAGCTGATGGGTAACTTGTCTGAGGCTGTAGATTACCAGACTCTGAAGACCCTGGCACAAGGTCTTGCAGAGTACTCGGTGCATGATGCTGTTGCTGTGGGCGCTCAACTAGCAACTCTGGCAAAGAGCATCAATTTCACTACAGTGGCTGAGACCTTAAACAAGGTACCCTACTCTTCCCCATACTTTGGGAATGATCTTGCACAGGCTGTTGATACAACAGCATTTGGTCAGGCCTTGGTGAACATCTCTGCAAATGTTAACTTGCAGTATTTGGGCGAGTATTTGGAGAACTCTGAGCTGCATGTCAACTTTCAGGCCCTAGGAGGCATTGTGGCAAGCTTGCCCAAGGTAATTGACTTTAGTCAAGTCGGAGCTTTGGTGTCACAGCTTGAGGGCACATTTAACTTCGTTAATGTGGCTTATGTGCTCAACAGTTTTTTGACATCTTTTGGATCGTCTCTTATTAGCTGCAACCAGTGAGGCAGCCTTTGAGAGCTGTTGCAGTGATTGATTGCTTTCAGCGGTAGCACATGCATTCATTGTGCGGAAACTATTGTGAGCAATGTCATCAATGACATGATGCCATGTGACCCTACAGATAGCCAGCTGCTGATTAGATTGAAGTCGTACAGTTGATGCTAGCTGAGAGTTATGGTTATCATGAGTGATCACATGAACAACTTATTGCTGTATGTGAGAGACAGAATCTTTGGGTCAGTGATGCTTGGATGTGATGTATTTCAATTAGAGGTTAGACACATATTTGCATCCATCCCAGGACACAGAGTCATACGCAACGATTGTAACAAACTGACGTCAGTTGCTGCAGAGTGTGTCGGACTCAGCGTTCCTCATGAATTGCACATATTGGCAAAATCAATGCTGTTTGCAATCAGTGCAAAGTTGCCTCGCGCACATCATTTGATGCTGTGCAGTATTGCTCAAGCTTCTATTGCAAAAGGTCATACAGATTGCCTGCCCAAGTGCGTCATACAAATGGTCTGCTCAACTGCATACATGCGCATTTGAGCACCAGTGTGTAGTAGACAGTGTTACAGTACTGCTTCCTACCTAATAGATCTCACCTTTGACACTAGTGATCTTTGTGCAAGTCTGTGCAGCAGGTTGTGACTATTGCTTTGAAAGCAAATCATTCGAATCACCAAGTGATGGTAAACAGAGGTTGGTAACTTTGAAGGGCGCCTGGCTTGTCAAGTGATTCAACGGCGTTGCATCAGCTTGCTCATGTAGCTAGCTAGCTAGCTATAGCACTATGCTAGCATGCATGCGCCTGACTGTAAAGTTTAGTGTAACTGCTCCGACAAGCAGCCGCAGGGTGATACCAGCCAGTATCATTGATCTACACCAGAGTGCAAATTACTGTAGCAATGACACTGAACATTGTCTGATCACAGACAACTCTGACACAGACATGTTCACGTCATTACTTGGTCTTCTGCTTAGGGATTCCATGAGCTTGAACAGAACCAACAGAAGAATGTGCATTGATGGCAAGAAGAGTTACCAATGTATATGCCCAGACAAAGTCAAGGGGCTTCGCCCACCTGGCCGCCCTAGGTCTAGTTTCAATGATGTTGCATTACGTGATTGTCAAAACTGTCGTATTAGTAGGCCTTATAGGGATGCACAAGACAGGCTGCTCTGGAGAGACAAGACTTGTCCTGCACGTACCTAGCTCATCATGAGCTGGAAAGCGTTTTAATTATTATTATTATTATTAGACAAAGCAATGAAGACCATACGCATATCTGTTATGTGTTTTCAGCTGCCAATGCAGCCAACTCTTAAGGCTAGGGCATGGCAGGTTGGCAAAAGTCATTAGTCAGTACGGGAAGCTGCCGCTGCAGTCTGCTGCAAGTGGCGGCTCCATCAGCACTGGCAAGCACTGTTCCGAGTGGAGCAGAAACTCTGCCAGCTGTTGCAGCTGTGACCGCGCATTCACGTCTGTCACACACGTGCTCAGACTTCTGCGAGTAGACGACGCCCAAATAGGCCGGTGATGTCGCTTACGATACCGCCGCTGGGAGATGGCGACGATGATGGTGACGGGGAGGAGGATGGTGATGACCCAGTGATAGATGACACAGCTGACGCAACAGGAGAGGTGACTGAGGATCCTGGAGATGACTCAGCAGGTGCTGGCCCAACACCACCTGCAGCAACGTGCGAAGAGTGTGTGCATGGTCCTGATAGACAGAGAGCCGAACTTGCAAAGCTGCAAAATCTGTGCTTGATACAGTCCACACTGACAGCAGGCATCCCGGAACAACGCCTAGCCAAGCTGGGAAACATGTCCAGCATACAGTCAAACCCCACAAAACACGGTGCAGCACCTCACATCCAACCAGCCATGTTCCAGGTTGATTCAGGTGCACAAACTGAAAGAAAAGGAAAAGAACAGACGAAGCATTGGACAATTCTACAAAAGAGAAGCTTGCTGTGGGCCCAAGCTTCCCTACGGTGCCACAAAGTGCACAATGGTGGGCACACCTGCACCATACCCTTCACCAGCGGCACCTGATGCTGACTGTGGGGGAGGGGCTTCTGAGGGGGCCTCTGCAGCACTGGCTGGAAGCCCTGTGTAAGGAGGGGCCAGATGGTTGGCACACAGATAGGGCCTGGTGATGTTCACCTGCAGCACAAAACAGACCAAACTGAGCACCCAACCAAACAAGCCATCCACTTGCCAAGCCATCACAAGATTGGACTTGACACTCTGCACATGACAGAATGGGCTACAGAATGATGCCTGTAACGTGCGACAGCCTTTGGGCCATGAATTTTGCCTGGGAACAACCCATTCTCAGGCATACGTCTTCTTTGCACTGCCAACAGCACTGACAGAGAGGCAGTTCCACTCTGCCAGGTACTACATCTCACAAAGACACAGATGAATGATGCAAGTCACTCACTGCATCAACCGGGGTTCCATCATCTGCCGACCAAGTCCATGATGCTGTCGTCTCATTTAGTATCACGAACGATGCCTGCCCGAAGGCTAAGTCACGATAGGCTGACCAGGCGGCCTGTGGGACAGTAAAGTCATCCTCCACTCCTTCCTCATTGCCACCATCACCAATGACGATGTATGTTGGGCCGCAGTTGTCAGGCTGCAGTGCAACAGGGATTGGTAAGCTTAGCTGCAGCAGCTGAAAACTGTTGCAAACAAAGAGCAGGTGCTGATATCAGTGTGACATCATGTTTGATGAATAATTCAGTGCTGAAATGTGCCATCACACTGAAGCAGCATGAATCAAGAGCAGCATGCTACATCACACAAGCATAGCAGGGCAAGAACAAATATGCGCAATGATTGGCAGCCACACATAATTGGGGTCAACCAGGCAGCAAAGACACACTTAAAAACCTGACACCAACATGTACACACAGACAGCCTAAAAATGCGACACACACAGCCAGACAGACAGACAGTGCTCACCTTGTCCATGTACACAGGGTAACTCCTTTCGTAATTGTGCTCATGACCTGTCAATACCAGGTCAACACCATAATGGTACAACAGTGACTCAATTGCTGTAATCATCTCGTATCCCAAATAGCCAGTTCTAGGGCTGCTAGGAAGTACAGCCTTGCCCAACTCATTCTCGATATCAGAGCTCAAATGGGCACCAGTGGCAAATTCATTGCTGGGCTGAGTGCTTGAGTACTTGGGCTCATGCACACCCAAAATCAACCATCTGCAGAAAAGGATAGACTAGATGAGTGATTCCTGAGGATTGCTAGCCCATGTGCCTCTAAACAGTCAGCACACTGCATGCGCTTTGATCCTCAGAGACACAACACAGCACCAGCAGGCTTCTGCAGCAGCAGTCCTATCACTACAAACAGAATAGCATTCCGCAGACGCTGCACACACCACATTCCTGCCAGTTCAGAGCACAGCCACAGCGTCCTCTGCACGGTGCTATGCAAAAGCTTTCCAGAAATAGGCAGACAATTGGCAACAACCAGGCAGCATACTCAGCAAACCTCCATCAGACTTACGGCGTAAGACCAGTTGTAGAGCCATCAGCCAGTCTTGGGTTGGCAGCAGCATATGCTGCCAAGTCTTGCTCAAGGAAGGTGAACTGAGCACTGCCGTTGTTGTAGCTGATGTAGCTGTTCAACATGATGAAATGCGCCGGTCCTATGTTTGTTGAATAGTACTGACCAGAGCTGCCTGAGTTGTTGGCTGCTGGGTATCGTGCTCTGCACAACAGACCAGGTCTGACTCAGAATGTAACGAAGAAGCCACTCTCAACAAACATGTCAAAGGCATCTTGTGGTCATGCATTAGTCACATATGACATATGGAAAGCATCGCAAACAATGATGCTTCGCCAGCAGTGCTGTACCTGTATGATCGTTGTGCAGTGTTCTCTGTGCAGACAGAGTTGGGGTTGGGGTTGGGGCAGGGCAGGGCAGGGCAGGGCAGGGCAGGGCAGGGCAGGGCAGGGCAGGGCAGGGCAGGGCAGGGCAGGGCAGGGCAGGGCAGGGCCTCTAACATTTGCTCAGAAGCACATGTGACACTTGTTTCATCAGTCACCAAGTGTTTTTGTCAACCGTATAGGATTGCCAGCAGCACTACGATTTGCAACAGCAAGGACAAGCAAGAGCCCTTGTTCTTACCTGTATGACATGGCACACTGGGGGGTGCCATCACCCCCAATGGGGGCGGGCACTTGCCAGTTGGTCTCACAGTCAAAGGTGTCCAGGTAATCATCACCATACCTGAATTCACTCTCCTCCTCATGGTTACCTGAAACAGCAGAATATCATGTGTCAAGCGTGACAAGGTGATCTCAAGCACACAGTTTAGTCCCTGAGCGCTGGCAACTGCAACCACAACAAAACATGATGCAGCCTGTGCAGATCCTGCTGTATGCTTCACATGGGAAGCTAAAAGACGTCATGAACGAACAGGAAATGCGAGGGGGAAAAGAAAGGGCAAAAGGCAGAAGGCACATGGCGAAAGGCAAAAAGGCAAACATGAAAGGCAGCCTACCCATAAGACTGAGGAAGGGCAGGTGGGAGATGATGGGCTGCATCATTTGACCCCAAGTATCCCACCGGGGCTGGTAGCCATTACGCTGACCGACGCTGTGACCATTGTAGTCATCAGCGTATGCCAGGTCACCAAACAGGAGTATAGCTTGCGCATTGTCATTCTGCAGCATTTGAACAGTCAAGCCAAGTCAGAAGGCAAGGGCTTGATGAGACACAGCCTGGTGGTGTAAGCTTTCAAAAGAGACTTGACACGACAGGCGCGACAGAGCATACCATGCATTGATGCCCAGTAGACACACACCATTGCAGATGTTGTAACGGTTGGTCTCTGACAAGTATGCATGCATGGAAACTTGCATACAAAAAAAGGCAAGAAAGCAGCTGTATGTCATGACACACAAGTATGACAACTTCCAGAGGGTTAGGGCTTCAAGGGTTTACCTGCAGACCATACACGGTTGCGTTACTGTAGACAGTCTGACCTAAATCAGCTGTCACTCCATACCGGAATGGGTAATCTGAGGCGTTGCCGTATGGGGACACCATGGTGAAGTTCATGACTGGGCTGACAGCACTCTCATTTGCAGCCTTGCTGGAATCCCCAACCTGAGCAACCCATACATCATCATGTTGTAAAAAACCAATACTGCTGCTTCATCTCTTGAGTTTCTGTTTGTCTCAGCGACGTCATGTGGAGCCTTGATCATTCTAGTACCGCATTGAAATCCAACCAGCTCAGAAGTCTCAAGCACATCACAGGCAACAAGCTGCTTTTCAGGTGCGTTGCATGTCAACTGAAACCACAATGTTCAGTGCGTTCACCAATATGTACTGAGTACAAGCTGAGTACAAGCGCAACTCCCCAGCAGTAAGCTCACTTTGTAGTAGTATGTAACTCCAGGAGATAGGGGACCTATGGTGGTGGTGTGAATGACAGGCGAGTAGTATGTCGCACTTCCACTAACAGTGCCATTGCAGCTGCCGTCCAAGTCGATGTCATCACTGATCAGACTGGAGATGAAGTGATCAATGGTGCCTTGGGGCTGCAGGTAACACACAGACACTATAAACTCCAATGTGCGAGTTTTCACTCACACCTGGTATTGCAGCAGGTGGGAGCACTAGACTGCGAATTTGAACAAAGCTTTGGGCAGAAAACTCGCAGCCATACGCTGCAAAATGCTGCAAGCATGACTGCATCAAGGCTGCCACAGCGATGTAGGAGCGCTGACCCATCAATTGCATCAAGAACATGCTAGTCTGGTGCCTTGACAGCCTCAACAGTCCCAGTGGGGGAACATAACTCAGTGCTTGGACCAATGATGGCAATGCAGCACAGCAAAAAAGATGTTGCGCGTACCTGACTATAGACCTGCCTGTACCCAGTAGCAGTTGATGCGCTGGCAAGAGTTGGGTCTGTAGACCACTGAACCACCGTGTTGACGTTGGTGATGCTGTTTGGGGTTGCAGGAGCATCAGCTGTGCAGGTTGATGTGTTGTTCGCTGCAGCAACAAGACCAATGTAAGTAGTCAGCACCAGACTTGCAACTTGATCATAGACTTGAACATAGCCATCAATCAGCCATTGCATACAGCTGGTATGCATGAAGGACAGTGCTGACTTACATGATTGTTGGAAGGTGACAGTTTCACACAGGCCTCCATTCTCATTGGGACCAGTAATGTACTTCCCAGTGGCATACACCACAAACATATGCTGGAAGGTGTCATCAGCAGGACTGATATGTATCTGCCAGGGTGTGAAGTTCCCAGTAGGAGCTGCAAAGATTGGGTCATACTGGTTGATAGCTTCAGGTGCAGCAGGATCCCTTGTCGCCCTGCAAGTGCAATGATAACAAATTTTTGCCATGCCCTTGTGGTGGTATGCAAACAAGAGTAAGCCATCAATCAGCATCAAAGGACATGGTCTGCATCTGACGGAAGCGCTGAAGCTCTGTGCAACCTAGAAGTCGGCTGTACACACCGTAATACGGGTCAGGCTAGACGTGCGGTCTGCGCCGCAGACATCAGTGTTGAACGGGTGGTGCGTGAACAGGGCACTCACGTTCCATTGTTCTGAACCGTCATGCACTGCGTGACATTGCAACTCGCCGGACTGTAGCACTGGGCTGCACCAACCATTGCCAAGGCACATATTGCCCAGCAAAGTGCAGAGCGCTGCATCGCCTCTCCCTGCTGCAGAGAGCACAGGTGGATGCAACGGAGTCCGCAATATGGCGTTGCATTATACGGTGAGTATGACGTAACGCTGCTCGGTGCAATTGCCCAGTGTCGGACAAGTCGCCTGCAGCTTGATCGGCAGACACAGCCTCTTTGAACGGCCGGAGCCTCAGCCGGAGCATAGACGATTCTTCATAACCAGCGATAAATGTCGGAAGATGTGCGCACCGGGCAATGCTTCCTCTGGAGATCTTCCTCTGGAGGTCTTGCGACTTCTGGACGGCGCCGCTACAGCCGGGTACGCTATGGCTTAGCCTACCGCAGTTCGTTTGCAGTTTGCCAAGTTTGTACCTTTTGCTGAGTTCAACGTATGAGGTAAGCGAGCTCGACCTGAACACGGGCAGCAACCTGCAAGTCGGAAGCAGCCTTCGGAAGCACCAGTCCCATTGCATCATCATACTGTCAGCTTAATCCCCACGTGCGAGCAATGTATCCGTCAGGACGGCTTGAGTTTAGCTTCCTCGTCACATGTTTAGTGGTATTAAATGAAAATATTAAATGAATAGTGGTATGAATCCGATGACCAATTCCCGAAACGGTACTCTTCAACCAAGCAGGGTAACCCGTCGGGATCAGTGTGTGCGTGTGAAATTCTCACTGCAAAATACGTCGCTAGGCATGTAGGGGTTCATATGTATGTCGGAAGTGTTGCATTACAGGGCTGGCTGAGTGCTGACATACTGCAAGCTGTCTGCTGTACAGAAATCTGAGGCTGAGCTTAGGTCAAATGTTAGAAGCGCTGCCACCGCGGCCCCGAGCTCAGGCACAAAGCATGTAGGTCCGTCGCAGGATGAAGCAGTGCTGGCATTGCTAGCCCCCGCTTGCAGATGCATTGCACTTTTCAGCAGCCTGCCAATAATTCCCATTGTGGTAAACTGTAAAAGTATCATCTCCTCTGACGCAACATGCATGTACACATACAACATATGTACAAACCCTCATGCCTCAAGATCTTAGATCTCAATCTGCCAAGATGCTAGGTAGATGGATTACAAACCCTATAGCTGGTTCCACAGCCTTGCGCAGAACAACAGGATGTGATCAACAGCGCTGGCCTAGCCGGGGCCTAGTTGCACCGTCGGACTGTGTTTTGTGTGAACATTGACACTGCAAGGGAATCTATTTCATCATCCATCCAGCTTGAGCTGGCTTTGCTAATTGACCTCTATTCTTGGCCAATTTCCTGCCCCTTGCCATTGCTGTGTAGGCTTGCTTCATGCATCACAGCCTTAGGCAAGAGCTACGTCTGCATGGCCTGGCCCGGTGCTTCAGCAGTCACTGCAGCTTTATGCATCCTAATCTTCCTCTACCAAACGCTTTCACCAGAAATGGGCATAGCGCCGACAACTTGCAAGCCTAGCACTGCCTGCTATATGAACAAGCTGCAAGCAGACACTGAGTTTCTCAATCACTCAGAATTGTCCCAGCAGCAATCCTGTCCCAACTGCAGCTTCGTCTTGCTCAGGCACAATGCTGTTCTCAGTCTCCAGCTGTAAACCACGGTCAGATCGTGTCATGCAAAGCAGCAGTTGTTGCACACCAGCTGGTTGCAGCCTCCTATCGTGTTGCATGGTTCGTACATGCCCATACTCAACGCTACTCCCAGGCGCTTCGTTTCCAAGCTCAGCTACAGCACTATCAATAGAAAATAAGTGATGCAGTTCCCACACAGTCAACGGCTCATGCCGCTGGTCTATCTTGAACTTCGCTCAGCCTTGTGGGCTGAGCGCCTCGAGCCATGAGGTCTAACACTACGTCGAACATACGAACACGACAGCTAACGCGGGCCTGCCGACAGCGTAACGAGAAAGAGATGAGTTGATTACAGGCATCAGATTATCCCTATCTCACCTGGCGTTTTTCACTGCCAGCATAACAATCAGCAGCATCGTGACGTTCGCTGCAACAAGTACACCACGTAGTCATGGCGAACTTATCACGCCCTGATGCGGCCGGTGTACTATCTGGCTGACAGTAAGAAATTACGTCCTCGTCCTGAATGACTCAACCTCCCATGCCATATACACACACACACAGCTGTAGTAGGGAAGCACAGCGGTCTAACGGAAGAGCGCACTTCACTTTCAGAGCGGCTGCTGTGCATTTTTGAAAAAGGGCAAAGCCTTGAAGCGTGGGCAGGCATGCAGCTACTAAACATCCGAGAGCTGGAACCCTCTGCTACAATATATTGCTACAGTATATACCCTCTAGCATTACAAGGAGCGCACTTCATGTCTGAGGCAGATCAGTATCCGCTTTGAAGGCATATGCCAGCTCTGGGTCACCACACATCACTGCCAGGTCAGCTGGCGTAACACTCTGCAGTTGTGACAACAGCTGAGGAGCCATTGTGCTACATCGAGATCACCAAAACTGCCAAGCGTAGCAGCTGTAATGACTGCCATTCTCCATGCTGTGAACAAGACGAACATAAGAGAAGCATGCTCAGTTGCTGTAAATGAGAGAGACAGAAGGGAAGAGCACACAAATGCCGTGCTGCCAGATGTTGGCATATACCACTGTGCATGCAACTTGCAAGCAGAGAGTAGAAGAATGTGTAGCAGCACGGTGCAGCAACAAAAGCATGCACCAAGCTGCATGTACATCCACCCAAATTCACAAGGTGACAGTTGTTGCTGCTTTGATCAATGATGGCAAAGCAGCCTGAGACAGCATGAGGGCTAGGCATGCTTGCACACACTTTGGCTCATGTGCTTGCCTGCTGATTCTTAATTGAAGGGTCTGCCCCATGGTTGAGCAAAAAGACAGCAAAGTCTGCACACTCTGTCTCGTTGTCACACGGTGGTCCCTCTGTCTCGTCGTCGTACGGTGGTCCATCCCGATCAGTGTGCTTGGACCGGTCAATACAAAGGCGAAGGGTGAAGTGGTGTGGATCCCTGCAAGCACAACAAGACTTTGACAGAAGCTGGGAATAATTTATTCAACCAGTAGCCAAACACCCAATCAAAAGCAGACGACTGCACTACTTCATAACAGAGGTGTGCAGTCAGTCAGCACGAGCCCAACTGAATGCATAAGATGGAAGAGCCCATCAGACATGGATCTGCTGCAAATCACGCACACACCTCATTGTCTTGGAGGTTCTCGGATGCGCCAGCAACAAGCAGCATGTTCCCTATTGCCTCAGAGCGCTTGCAGACAGCGCAATGCAAAGCAGTCCATCCCTGCAGTCAACGCAGTGTTCACACACTGTGCATCGTCTTGAGGTGTCGCGTTTCCCTATGGAGTTGTGCAGACAGCACCAGCATGACATTGCAGATAAGACGAACTGACAAATACGGAAAGTTCTTACCCATGGTGTTGTCAGGACAGCACCAGCATCACGTCGCACATGAGATGAATTGACAAGTGCAAATCCATGGCATTGTCAAGACCCAGCATGGCGCGTCAGAAAAGATGAGCTTTCATATGCATGCATTGCTCAACAAACAGTCCTTGGGATGGACATCTGCACCACTGCATAGCAAGGCTTGCACCATCTCCACATTGCTGTCTTGAGCAGCGCAATGTAAGGCTGTCAGGCCCTGCACAAGAATGCAGTGTGATGTTCACCTTGCTGGCACGCGCCGCGCATGCTTAATGCCAGCAACCAAATGAACCAGATGCCACCTCCACATCTGAATGAACGAAGAAACAGACAAGCAGCCTAGCTGTTCATCATGCTGCATCACAGCCCCTTGGCTGTATCACAGGAGTTGTGCAGGTTGACCACCTTGCTGTCAAAGTGTGGACGTGATTGTCTCGGGCGGACAAGTCCACACCATGTGCCAAGAGAGTCTCCACTGCCTGCTGGTAGTTCAGGTTGTTCGAATATCGAATGGCGCTTTGAGTAACCACGAACCTCCATGTGACATGCACAAGTCTTGTCATCCTGAGCAGCAGCTGAGTGCATTTTCCGTCTGCCCCTGCAGCAAGTGCAGCCTATGCTACATATATCCATGACTCATATACAATATTTACAAGATACCAAAATTGTGTACAAAGTCGAGTTGATAACGGTGATAACATGCACATGCCCTCTTTCTGTCAAGTGGACACAACTCAGCCCTGACAGCCATGCATCGGCCACAGCAATAATTAGCAACACACACATCAGAAAGCTATTTGCTGTCGAATTGTCCTTAAGCTGTTGACAAGTCTGTTTGTGTAGTATAGTGTACCTGGTAGTCTATTGCAGTGGCATTGGCTCCATGGTGTAGCATCAGCTTGATTGACTCCAGATCATTTGTAAAGGCAGAATGATGTAAAGGTGTGCGCCCCTGCAGACCATCAACGTCGGTGGTCAGCACTCTGAGACCATATAGACAGGCTTGTCCCTGTAGCAACAAAGCAAACTGCCTTCTGCAAAGCCAGCCATCGCAGCTCTGGTGGTCCAGGACAGAGCAGAGCTTCTGCGCATGCTATATGAAAGCTTGACATTAAGTACATGAACCAATGAAAGCTAAAAGCACACCTTTGGGGTCCTTGCTTCAGGGTCAGCACCGTGTGTCAAGAGCAGATGCACACTTTCTGCTGATCTGTTTCGTGCAGCCAAGTGCAGTGCTGTCTGGCCCTACAGCACACACACACTCACAGGCAACATGTTATGTGCCACTGCACGTCCTTCACAAGTCAGCATTATTTAGTGTTTTGAGATTCAGGTTGCATCTGATCCTTTGCATCTCACGTGACACCTGTCTGTGCTGCCGAGAATGTGAGTGATGTCAGGCTGAACATTACTTTACGCTATTCCCACCTGGTTGGTTACAATATACGTTCAACAGATGCACCATGAGACAGAAGCAGCTCCACCATTTGAATCTTGTTGTGCCAGGCAGCAAAATATAGCAGAGTCCATCCCCAACTACTCAGTGTCTCTTCCTGCATGGCTCAAGCAACAACTCACGAATTGTTGAGTAAGGGTCAAAAGAATGATTTGGTTGAAATTCGTTTCAAGACCATCATTCCTTTGCACTTTGCAGACATTTCATCTCATCAGTGTCTCATCTCATCTCATCAGTGTCATGTACTTTCAAATGACATGTCTGCAAAGGAATGATGGTCTTGAAACCATTTCAACCAAATCATTCTTTTGATATTGATGCATCACAACAGGAACATGCACAGGTGGAATCACAAAAGTGCTGCAATGACCAGCAGATGCACCCCTGGGAAAACAGGGCATACCTGAACCTCTTGTGCGTTGAGGTCAGCTCCACTGCAAAGAAGAGACTTTGCTGTCTTGATGTTGCCTTGTCTGGCAGCAATATGCAGCGGAGTCACATACTGCATTGAATCAAACCAGATTGAGATGTGGCCTAGATACAGTGCATGTTCAAGCGTTCCTGTTAATAGTGCGACATACTGTTGAGCAGCAGCCCTGGGCATGCAGAGGGGGAAAACAGGCACATTTCTAGCAAAATATGCACAAGATGAGCGTTTACCCTTGTGTCCAGTGCAGCTGCATCTGCTTCATACTGCTGGCCTCCTACACAATGAAGGCTTTTACTGATACAATTTTCTGCACTGCTGAGTAGAACAGCAGAAAGGAAATCGCAGGTGCCTTCTGCAGCACGCTGTGCATGAATTGATTTGATGAGCATCTAACATAGCTGTTTCCAAGCAGGTTTCATTTTGAAGAGGCACTTTGGTGTGCATGAAAGTGTGAATGTATGCGCTTTGAAAGTACAGCCTTCTCCAAGAGTGCACATAGCTGCAAACCCACTGCTGACAGGACCAGTGTAAAAAGTAAGTGAACGGGTGCCAACAGGATTAGGACTGATCAGCGAGCGCACAGCAGGCATAGCGTCAGATAAATACTGGCTGTATTTCTATCTCGGAAGAAGCACCCTCCCCGTGACACCAGACCTGTCGAAGTGTGCAAGATCTCTGTCTTGTCCAGTATCCTGCTATAGTCGTACGCAATGATGTTCCTTGGCAATCATTTTGCATGAAAAGCTTCGCAAAGTCAACTTGATAGGGTGCGCTCTTGCTAAATTGTTGCTGATGTGCGACCGAACGCTGCATGAGCCAAAACTCTGCCTGCAAGAAAGGTTGGGCGAAGTTGCTCAGGGTAGTCAGAAATGCGCAATCGTCAGTTGCAGAACTCGAGCAACAGTCAAACGCACTACAAGCACGAAAGCTAGTCCATTCGCACAAGGACTTGCCTGTATGCGCAGCGTGACTTCCTGATCAACAACCTGGATCTTGACCACTGGGCCGTACGTCTGCTGGCGCTGGCACACGTACACCAATGAATGACATACGCTGTGGATAGGGAATCATTGCTGTGCAGGCTGTACGAAACAGCTGAATGCTTTGTCCAGGACGGGCTCGGCGGACATCAAGATCAGTGACGAAGCCTTGCTTCTGTGATAGCTGACTGTGTGGAAGCTTGTTGCTTGTGTGCCTCTTGTTTAAAGGCTCTTGTTTACCCTGCTTTTGGCGAACCTGATCACTGCAGATTTTGCAAAGTTCGTGGCCTGCATAAGATCAGCTGTTGCACACGGTGACAGAGGCCTCATGCTTGCATTTTATCTGTCCACCTCAGTGGCGAAGAAATCAGCCGTGTAAAGCTGATTTTGGTACAAACATCATCACAATCGAGAAACACACATCACGGCAGCTGAGAACACATAGCACACACAGGAATAGAACACAAGCATAACAGAAAGCTGCACATTCTCCATCCATGCCATAGCGCTGCAACTAAGCTGCAATGGGCGCCTTGTCCCTATCACCACTCCTCTTCACCTTCACAATTCTGCGCTGCATTCCCTGCATCCCCAGCAAGCATGCCGCAGCACTTGCGACGTCATCAGAAATGTCAAGCCCCATGTCACTGCCACCAGCACTCGCATTACTCTGCTGCATGTCGTCTCCCAGGGTGGCTGCATGTGCTGATGCTGAAGTGTCAAACCTGAGCCGCTTTGCTGCAGGAACTCGCACCGCTGTGGCTACGCTTTCAGGCAGGCCATCATCTGAAGACTGCCTCTTCACGCCTTGTGACAAATGGCTGACAAGGACTGCTGTTGACAAGCCCCCTGCTGAGGCTGCAGAGGCTGAGTTCACTGCGGCTGCCTGCACAACACATGCCACCTCTTTATGTTAAGCAAACATTGGGAGTGATCAATGCTGGTGCTTGAGTGCATATGCAAACCCCCTCAGGACAGAAAGACTTGTATGATGCATGCTGGCTGCATTACTTTGAGGATGCAGTCACGCTCGATTGCAGTCCTGAAACATCGATCAATCAATCCATTCATCAATCAAATTTCATATTCTGTTTTTTGGGACTCATCAGGGCAGTCAACAGATAACTACTGGGAGTGCTGAACAATTTTGGATCAGACAACTCATTCAATGCTGTTCTGGACCACAGATAGGTCCAAATACTGTAGATAACATCTACATGCACCCAAACAAAACAGAAGTGTGGGTAAGAATGTCTAACAAGAAGACAACTGAGGGATGTGCATGTACAAAGAGCATGCACATGGCCATAGTCTGGCTGATGATCACCTCAGCAGCTGGCCTCTGCCTCTGCATTGGGCTCTGTACTCCCCAGGTCTGAATGTGTTCTGCCCTGCCCCACTGCTCACCAACTGCCATGCCAGAGGGCTCACCAACAGTACCAGAAGGAATACCAGCGTCCACAGGAAAACCATTTGCTGCATGTGCCTCATCAAGGCCTCTGCAGAACTCATCCTGCGCCACCTTTCCTTCCCTGAACTGCTCCTCAATATACATCAGGCTGTTGCTGGCAACCGCCCTGCCAGTGCTTCTAAGACCGGTAACATGTGCTACCTCTTCTCCCTCAGTTCTGAACTGCTGATCCCTCTCTGAGCTAATGGTAGCAGCCTGGTCATCACCCCTCAACCATCTCAAGTGGCTCATGAACTTATTCTGCTCCTGTTCTTCCTGGGCACGGCTGATGCTTGCAGCCCTCCACCTTGCTGTACTGTCTGCCCAAAACTGCTCTTCTTCTGCTCCACTAAGGTCTGAGCGATGGCAAACAACGGCCTGTGCGCAGCATGAAACATCTTACGGTCTTACTCGCCTGTGAATGCATTGTTGTGCACTGCATATGAGCGGAGAATGAGTGTAGGACATGCAGGTGAACAGGTGACTGAAAACTATAGGCTAACAAAAGCTAATTAGACTCCAGCACTTGGTGCACATGATGCAAAGAGGTATTTTGCGGCAGCATACAACCTGTGATCCTGAACGCAAAAAAGGAGAGCCCCAACAATTTTCAGCTGGCGTTGCTGCTGGTGCATCTTACTGCACTACCAATTGCATGCTAGCTGTAACAGGTCTCTGAAGGGTCTGACTTTATAACAAAATGTCTGTGACATTTGCACCAGCAGCCTACCATCCAATGTTGTTTAGCTGACATGCAATCTTCACGTAACAGTCACCAACCAAGTGTGCTGTTTTGCTCTGATCATTGTCCTTCATGGACTAAGTAAGGCAGGCTGTAATCTAACTAGAAAGGCCTTTGTGACACTTGGGTGAGGCATACTTCATAGAGAAAACACATGCAAAGTAAGCAATAGGCTCCTGTACACTACCAAACTAGAGGTGCAAAGTGAGCAGGGTTGTCACCTGTGCCTTGGGGCAGAGGTGCAGCCTGCCTCGCAGGTCTGCGGTTCCATGAGCATTGCACAAAGGCTCCTCTGGGAATAGCCCTCCACATGAACCCCTTCTCCATGTGCTAGAGGCTGCAGCAGGCATGTCATGTTCTTGCCAGGTTGTCCACTTGATGGGTAAGCATGGAGGAGCCACTGTTCCTGACCACAATGGAAAGTGTACTACGCAATGACACGTGCGATGCACTGAGGGAAGACATCAGTGTGTAAAGTCTACAGCATGTGGCGACATAGTATGCAGCTGTACCGCCCAGATGCGCATGCAATGGAGGCTTTGTTTGGTGTGTTAGTTTGTGCACATCTGGAAAACTAATAGCATGAAAACCACTAGCGCGTCCCCAGAGCTATGAAGCCGCAGCAAATTGCAGCACATGTCACAGCTTCTATCATGAAAAGGATGAAGAGCAATAGAACCTACTTGTATGGAAGCAGACAGCACAAGGTCCGCCAGCCTTTTTCTTGCCCTCAGCCTTCTTTCCCTCAGGCCTCTTCTTCTTCTTTGGCTGCGCTGCCTCAGGCTCAGGAGACGATGTACGGCGACTAGGGGCAGGCCTCAGCGCCCTCCTTGCAGGGTTGGGAAGCCCCTCCTGCGCTGAGTCCCCGGAGGTAGGACTTTCAGGGGAAGACCTCCTGAGGGCGGGGCTGTTCCGAAGCACCCGCTTCCTGGCAGGGCTGCCGATCTCATCCATTGCATCAAAATTGGTCTCAAAGTCCTGCAGAATTCATGTGTTTGATCAGAATTGTCTCAGGTACACACACTTTGACTAACACGACTGACATTGAGCTGTTGACACCAGCATTTACAACGTTGAAAAGCTCTGCTGGGAGCATGAACTACATGCCTGTCAACAGTCACAAGCAGTCATTGACAAATTTTTGACATCAGTACTAATGCCGCATGGCTGCAACATCTTTGAAGTGATTATGATCATTTACTTTATATGACAAAGTCCAACAGCTGGTTTTGACAACAATGGCAGAGTCCATAGACTGAGTGTATGACAGCAGACAGGCTTGCTGACTCACCATCCAGTTGCGCCTGGCCTTCTTCTCTCGCACTGGTCTTCCAATCCCTCCACTCTGCTGAACCAACCCTGTAGCTACCCTGTTGAACGAAGCTTCTTGGTCCTTCCTGAATGTAGTCTTCTTCATGGCCTTGACCACAATTGCTGGCCTCATAACCCTGGCAGGCTTTCGGAAATGTCGTTGCCTGACTGGCAGTGGCTTCTCATCATGGGTCTCAGCAGATGATGGCTCAATCAGATTGGCTTGCTGCATGGGGTTGACAGTTTCGTTGCCGAACCCTGCTTGTGCCTCAATGCAGCTCTTGCCACTGGCCGGGCTCTCAGTGCCTGCAAAGTGAGTTTGAAGTTACAAGGTTCGCGTGGCAGCACTCCAGCAGAGGGAAGGATATGAGCACAGCGGAGTGTCTCATACAAGCTGACTGAAAAAGTTTCAAGCCTGTGAAGATACCTTCAATGATAGGGAAGTGCAGACTGGTGGTCCTGACGTTGAGCGCTTGTTGGAACATCAAACCCTGAGGCTGTTCAGGAACAAGCAAGCCCCGTTGGGCTACCTCCATCTGCAGCAAGGCCGCACTATTCTTGTCAGACTATGGTGGTGAAAGCGACACATTTTAAGACCGCTGCTGATACTTCGAGCAGACCAGCAGACTCTTGGCTTGATGAAGGTCACAGCTTAGACGAGAAAGCCTACACACAACTGAAGACACAACCTCAATCATGACAGGCCCTAGTATAATCTTGCAGGTCTGTACAATAATACCTGCAGCTTGAAGGGCCCAAGCAGCTCTTGTAAGGCTGACCTAGACCAAAGATCAAGGGCTCTGGCGACCAGCAGCAAGCGCGCTGGGGAGACAACGACGTCACCCGTCACCACTTGATGAAACTTATTGGCCGGTGGCTATTCGGATGCCTTTGCAGCGTTCACGGGGTGTGACTGCAGTGCAACACCGTGAATATGCCTTCTACATAGAGTTTTTGGGCATGGGTAGGGTATGGGTAGGGTCACAGGCGAATTCATGAGATGAATTCGCAGCATGCGTTACGGAGTGAGCGTTACTGTATTTTGTTTCTTAAAGCTCTTCCAAAGGCAACTTGTATCCCTTCCAAAGGAAACTTGTATCCCTTACAACTAACATGCAGTATTGCCAGCAAGCAAGCGGCTGTAGTACAGCTTGATCACCATGCAGCATGTCACCATTTTTTTGTATCAACAAGACGCAAAATATCAGTTCGTGAAGTTGGACATGCTTTCAGCTTAGCAAGCTGCAGCTTAATGTTGCTTATGTCAAACAGCAGACAGACTTGATCACTGGATCTTAGTCACCCTGTTATCAAGACGTGAAAGGACCAACCTGGCTCTTAAGCTTGTTGCACATCAGCTAGATAAGCATGTGGGCATGTCTCTGCATCAGGAAGACTGCATGATCTGGTGACAACCCTATTATGCAACACTGCAGGCTGAACATATCTGCACTCTTAGGCCTCAAAGCAGGGACAGCCACAGCTTCTGCAGGTGTACCTGTGCAAGAATACAACCAAGTAGGCAAGGCAGGCGGTGCCTGAAATCAGATGTGAAATATGGGAGCCTGAGATAGGCATTCCTGCTCCATTCATTGCAATAAAGCGCAGCTTTTGCACATTGCAACCCAGAGAGCTGTTACAGCTTAGCACGTACACCATCAGATTATTGAGTGTATGCGCAGTGCATGGTGTTGCTGTTGTTGACAGCACTGCAGTCCGTTCTATCACCTGCTTACTTCTGGATTTCATGGCATTGCAGAGCTTGCCATAACCAGCCTAAGTTATGGCGCCGTAGTTGCTCCATGCATGTCTGACAGGCTTGAGCGAAGCGTGGATCCAGATTGAATGACAGCTTGTGAACATAGGAAATGCATGTCTGACATGCATGGTCAAGATCTTTCGCTACTTCAAAATCCCCAGAACGAGGTCAACATGTCCAGATGCGAGGACAGAAAAAAATGCGCATGCTGACATAAAGGTCCGTGCTTGATGAATCAAATCAAGGCCTTGTAACCACCTGAAAAGTTGCACTGGATTCAGCAGCAAGCGCAGACCATGCAGTCGTTACGGGAGGGTGTCCCGAGGACCATCGCACAAATTCTAGAGAGCCACAACTGGCGCAGGCGCAAGGACCTAGTCAACAAGGTCTTCACCCCAGATGCTGTATTTTGGCACCCTTTCTTCATCGTGCATGGTCGCCATGAGATCCTGGGCATTTACCAGGTGCGAGCCTGGCCGTGCAGTTTGCTGCAGCTGGTCGAGCTCCTGCCGAGCGCAATCTAATAACCGGAAGACTTGCTGACGATACAGTTGTGGGGTGCAAACAACGTCAAGATCAATGTCACTTACGATCGAGTGGTGTCAGACTCGGCAAACAACGTAGTGGTCGTTGATCTGCTTGAAACGGTGGTGAGTGCTCCGACCCACCTGCACAGATCAGAACTGCAGACTTCATTTTTCTGTTCCACAACCTGATTCGTGGTCAGTTGATTTCGTAAGATCTTCTTCGCAATCAAAATCCTGTGTGTAAATATGTATCTGTACAAGCCAGCTGTGATAGAATATTCACACACTGCAGAGGTTATGGTGGATACCATTGACTTGGTTTGGCATCCCCATGAACTTCATATTGCACACTGTTTTTGATGTGGAGGAAACACCTGAAGGCTACATCTATACACGCCAAGAAGTGAGCCCCTTGCCACCAAGCCTGCATGTGAATGCCTAGCTGCATACGCATGCATCATAGTGCAATGAACATCTGGCCATGATACGCGCACTTCAGAAGACATAATCATGGTTGCTTCCGCACCACTGGTTTATTCTTGCAAGCGGACCAATGTCCTGAAGTGACTTGGCGAGCATGTACCGCAGTGTGCAAGCTTCATATATGGTCAGGTCATTGGTGTTTGACGCACTGCGCCTGGTCAGACAAAGTCACACCCAAATGCACGCATGCTGAAGTGCATGTATGTATGAATCACCCTAGACAGCATGCATGTTGAACATTCCCGTGACGCACAATGCATGAAGGCCTTGGCATGTCCTGTCAGAGTTGCAGGCATTTACACACTTTGTACTGCTCAGGATCATGCTCTGGTGCTGGAGTCTCTCATGTACAGCAACCCTCTGCTAACCCTTGGGCTCCCATACTTGCTGAAGAACTACATCTGCCCTGCATCTGGTACATCGTAATGGTCCTCACTGCATACATCAACATGGCAGTGCGCAACCACACTCATTCCTGTTGACGCACTGCTGCTGCATGCTGTATGTTAAGCTTTGTATTGAGCAGTTCTTATCCTGCATAGCAAAATCAACATGCATGACTTCATAGCTGATGTGCAAAAGTCCCACAGCCTCTGCTTTGTACACTGCCCTGCCAAAGCCTTACTGTGCACCCGAGCTTGGGACTCACTACATAATAGCCTCTAGAACATTTACTGTAGTTGCTAAAAAACTGCCCAGGGTTAGTCACTATGAATAGGCAGCAGACAACTGGCAAACTGCCTGCACAACAGCCGCTGCATCAAAGCCAACACCGCACTGGCATAGCTGCAAGTAATGCAGCAGCACAGTCAGTTGTGCAACACATTATTGACATGCCCACAGATACACAGATGCACTGCACCATCAGGCAAGGTCATTGTTCCAATGCTCACACTCCACAACTGTCCAGATCACGCCTACCACACCCTGTTTGTCAGCAACAATGCAGCAGGTGTTGTGCAGGCAGGCTGGCAGCAGCTTCAGGCAACTACCTGCACCGGGTGTTCAGCACAGCCAGCAAGCAAGGGCGGCAGCAGAATGCACGCGTGGGCATGATGGACCTGACAAGGGAGCTCTCCAAGGCTATGGAGGTCATAGGAGCTGGCAATGATGCCCACAGGTTCAGCCTCTGACTTTGTATGCCAGCAACATGCTAGCAACATGCTCCTTGCTCTGCATCTAAGGTTTAGGGTTTTAGGGGTCCACAGGTCAGGATCTATGCCATACTTCCATCCTGACTTTTGATGCTACATGGCCCCTCCTATATGCTTTTGCACTGCGCTGATGGAGGTTAGCAAGCATGGAGTGGGGACGTTTCCCACCCATACAGTGTTGCAACTGAAACCAGTGTTGGTGACAACAACAATACAGATGCAAAGCACCAGAAGTGTGCTGTTAGACACAGGCTCAGTTTTACAGTCTCCAAAAGACAAAAGACGAAAGACGCAGCCACCCTGTTTGCGTCGTGGTGGCTCAGCAATGTCATGCTTACTCTTAACATAAATGCGTGCACTGTGCTTGCTGCTCAATGGCAACCTCTACAAACAAGCTGACCCTTTCTTCTTCACCAGCTTCTTCAAATGCTTAAATGGCAGGCTGGTTGATCCCATGGTACCAAATAGCTGTATACACAACCTGGCATGTGCACATAAAGGTCTGGATTGTTTCCCCACTCACTTTTTCTGCCTTTGAAGAGGTTGACTTTCTGTAGGTGATCTCTGAATACAACCAGTAACCACCAACAGAAGCTGCATGCTGGCATGCAGGGTTCACATGATGAACAGCGTCTACAGTGATGACATGACCTTCTGGCACCCAGCGCTGACTGTGGCTGGCAAGCAGGACCTGCTGGGGGTGGCAAGACTCTGGACCTTCCTGTTCAAAGATCTAGAAGTTTATACCAGACGTGTAGGTGTGGCCAATACCAACCTGAGCCTCATTGCATGGGCTGGGCGTCAACCCTGAAGACTGGCTTTTACTGCAGCTTTCTTTGAAATTCTCTCAGCCTCAAGTTTGTTCACAGCCAACGTCAGCAGCATGTGCTTGATGCTGTTTGCTGATTTTATGGTTTAAGACCCTCGACAGCACGGTGGAGCCTTCATGTGGTTATGTCTGTACTTCACATCTGTGCAGCATGTCTGTGTTTCTCAAGTGGGTATGTCATTGCTGCGTGCAGTACCAAGCTACAATGAGGAGGTGATGCTGATTGACTTGGAGAGGCGGTTCAGGCCTCGCCTCTACCCCTTCTTCTTCCCTCCCATTATCCTGTGGGTCCATGTGATTGTGCACTTGGTCAATGCACCAGGCTCCCATGGAGGTATAACCACACATTGTGCATACCTCCTATGCATAACATGCCATGTTTTCCAACCTTGAAACAGTCACGATGATGCAAGCTTGTGCATTGTGCCAATGCCGAGCTTCACACAAACACACGACAGACAGGGGCAAAAGTACTGATGAGACGTGCTTGGTCATAGCTTTGTGCATGGTTCTCAGTACCATGTGGAGAGAGAGCAGGACGGTTGCTGCTGCCTGTGTTCATGTATGCATGCAGCATGCAACACAGAGGTGTACGGTCCATTGGACAGACCATCTGAGCGGACCATGCATGTGTCTCAGCAGGCACAGGTTGCCGACGCAGCCACGTCATGTGCCAGCATGCTTGCACAGCAGCAACCTGAGCTGCCCTAAGTCTCAGCTGGAGTTGCAATACTTTCAACAGACACATTTGCTGTTCCACGCTGCACATGCACGCTGCTTATGCAAACAAGCTTATCTCAATGGCACTGCCACACATAAGCCACCTTGCAAATTGTGCATGGTATGATCTTATTGTGTACAGCAAGCACAAAGACTAAACATGCAGGAAAGCTTGTTCATGGGCAACTGTGCCATCATTGTGCCTGTAGAGGCACAGTGGTGCAGCATCTAGGAGTCATGGTGTAGGGTTTATTCATAAACATGCGTGCAGCAGCTTATCACTTTCTTGGTGTTATGCAGGCAAGCTGATCAGCAGGCACGAGGAGCACATCATGTGGGAAGAGAGCCTGCTCATGCGTAACCTGGGGCCGCTAAGTCACATCTTCCATGACTCATTTAGACCGTTCATGGGGAAGCTGTTCTCTACACTTGGCAACCTGATCTACCACTTTCTGGTGTGGCTTGACCTTCCGAAGGAGAAGAAACTAGAATAAACCTGGAGAGGTTGATGATCACTATGCATTGCCAAGACGTCTTGTGGGTAGGCTGTACATTGGGTGTTTGTAAACTGTGTAAGCATCATTGCTGTAGGATGTGAGTTTCATAGAGCTTAGTTGTCAGCAGAGCTAGAGTCTGGTCTCCAGATTGGACAATTTGTTTGGCCAGCAAGCAATAATGGTATCACAGAACTGGCATCGTGTGTGTTTGATCAAGGCAGGTTGGAAGCAAATTTCACTTTGCACTGTAGGATAGGGTACGGTAAGCAACGTCGCAGTGATTTGTCTGTACCTGTATTACAAAGTATGACTTGGCCACACTGCAGGCCAGCTCAAGCTTTAGAGAACAATTGTGAGAGTCATCAGATGAGCACCTGAGAAAGGCTCACATGATGCGGACTGTGTGGGCTGTCTCTCATGCCAGCAGGGCACCGTGCAGGCAGAAAGTTGTGCATCCCCGCGGGAGGGACAAACGAATTTGCATTCCCAGCCCAGGGGATGATGACCTATCGGCTTGCCGAATGATGCTACGCCAACTGTCGCGACCGCTGCCGCGCTGCTCCTTATTCGGTTGAGTTCCACGCGCTGCAGTTTTGGGTCTGAACACCTGCGGTAAATTGGGTCATGGCTCCGCCAGGGAAGCCAGCAGGTTCTGGCACAGCTCGCATGGACGCTTCCAAAGCGGCACAAATGGAGGAGCAAATCAAAAAGGAACAAAGGTATTATCCCACCATTGATCTCACGCAAGAGTGTCGCTTCTGCATATGCTCAAGCTGGTGTCCGGCTGCAGGATCCAGCAGCGTGCAACACAGTGGCAGAGAGAGGCAGGTTTACTACCACCAGAGCCTGAGGTGCTGACGTACCTCACCTCCAAAGCTGAGCCTGTGTCAGAGCCGGCTTTGATGGCGACAGTTCAAGGCGATCCAGAGGCGTTCATGACCCTCAACCTGTCTAGAAACCTAGACCAGGGAATAAACCCAGCATATCAACTGCGGGATGGTTTCCAGACGCAGAGCTGCATGAAGTCCGATTTCATTTGGGACCAGCAAGAGGTGAACACTGCTGTCCGACGCAGCCATCAATGATTTTCATGCGCATGCACATCTGCGCGCCACAAAGCATGCATTTTGATCATGAAGCCCTGTGCTTGTTCCATTCTGTCAGAAACCTGGGAGTGTGTGCCAGAGTCTTGCATTGAGGCATACATGCCTGTTGTTAAGGGTCACACAGGCTGAAAGTAATATGTGTATGTTCACAGGAGTGCTGACTCGGTCCCTGCTTTGTGTGCTTTCTCATGTCTCATTTTCCAGGCTGCGTCAGCCAAAACTTCTTTGGAAGTAAATGACGCTGTTTGGACATGCAATCTGGTATATGCATTGCAGATTGATTTCATGAAGAGGCAAGGGCTGCTAGACAAGAAATTCAACAGGCGGCGTGATGAACAGAGCATGTACATGGAGGAGTCTTGCAAATTCAAGCATCTTACGAAGAGGGCTGGTGCCACTGCTGCAACTGCCAAAGCCTGATTTGTTGCACAGCCTCATTCATGCAAACTTATTATCTCATCATGCTGTCCTTCCTTTGTCAGGTCGTAGTAGCGCAGCTGCAAAGACTTTCTAACTCGCTCATGTTTGTTCAGTTTGTGGTTGCACTTGAGTAATCTGATTTGCAAACACAAAGTTCACACATGTTTGCGCCACCCAGCCCATCATCAACAAGCGGATGAAAGTAGGGATTGCACTTTGCCCAACAGTGCCCAATTCACCGCAACAGGGGAGTGAAGCAGCATTGCTTCTATGGGTCTTGGGGTCTTGGGGTTGTCAACAAATTGATGAACACATCACCTCTGTGCAGCCACATTGCAAGCATATCAGATAGGCAGAAGCAGGGGCAACTACAAAGGCTGAGGCGCAAAGGCAAAGGCAAAAAGCAAAGGCCAAGGTCAGAGCAGAGGCAAAAGCACTGGGTGCACAGTCTGCACTGGGAACAACATCACCAATGCAAGCACATCAGTGCGCAGGACCTAAACCAGTCGGCTCAGTGATTTCCTTTGTGCACGCATGCAACAACATGGATTGCTGCACTTACTGATGTATAAACAATCTGGTTGACCTAATCGATTGCCTCTCAGGGTCAACACCATATGAGCACTTTCAACACATGGTGAGCATATCAACACGCATGTTCATGTCAACATGTATACATTTATAGTCACAGAAAATAAGGGTGCAGGCAAGGGTGCAGCATTGACACAGCCACGTGGGTGGCCACTGGCATGTTGTCTGCTACACAGAGTGGCAGTGTCTTGCTGCGTTTGCACACACTTTCAGCGCTCAAGGCATTCTTGTTTTCACCAAATTTCCGTTCAACAGTTCATCCTGGGATAGAATCAGATGCTGAAGCAGAAACTGATGTAAGCATTGCAATGTGCAATTAGGCTGATTCTGCAAGCTTGGGACTCTGTGATTTTCAAAGAACCCGGACGATACCTTAAGGGCGCTGTGTCAACAGAAGCTGTCAGAAGATGCAACAGACTGCACTTTGTCAAGCGCATGCTATTTAAAAGCTTATTAAGGTCATAAAGGCAAGCCTACTAACACCTGGCTTATAATGTTAATGCCTTGACGCAGCTGTTCGCCAAGCACCTTGCAGATCTGTGCAAATCTTACACAGTGTCATCAAGTCAAGGAATGTCTTGCCAAAACGACACACAAAACAGAACCAATCATTCCTGACATGAGACAACAAAACATATCAATCAATGCACGCCATCCTGCTTAAGTCCAGCACCAACAAGCTTGCCAACTAGAATGAAAACAGCTGCTGTGGAGCCTTCTCTACTTCTTTGTGCAACTGATACTTCTGCTCAATATCAACCCGCACGTCGGAAACATCTGCTAAATGTTCTAAGAATGGCAACAACTGCTGCAGCTGAGTGTCAGAGTCATCGTCATACCAACTTTCAATGGGAATGCCATTGCTGAGCTGAAACCCAAACGCCTGAGGTGAGTTGTCTACGATCATGGTCTGACTCAGGTCTCGCCCAAGAACAGTGAGATTTTTGAGGTAGTTGCCGCTGACAATGACACAATCATCCCTAAAGACACGATGCCTGATCAGACGCCTGCAGAACAGTTTCAAAACCATTGAACACACACAATGATACCATGTTTTGGTGTGATGACAGCTTGCACTTGCATGTCATGTCTTGCCAGGACCTGTGTGTTATCATGGGAAATGGCCAAGCGTTCTCTCAGGACACTTGTGCACACTGTGTCAGCATTGCGAGTGTGTAGTGCACCATTACAGGAGCATAGGAGCATGTGCATGGCAAGCAGCAGCCTGAACTTGATTTGGACGGCAGAGATAAGCTCACATGCAATGCTGCATCCCTGGCTAAAGCAGAGATGAAGTCAGACATGTGCAGGCACCATGCATGTTTTCATTGAAATGCATCCCACTCTCAGGTGAAACCTCACCTTTTTGGGTCCAGAATATTCAAAAGCTGCTCAGCATACACCTTCTGAGACGCCGTGAAGACTACCACCTCAAAGAGCTGTGCAACACGCTCCAGAAACTCAAACAAGAAAGGCCGTTGCCTAACAGCCACTGAATGCTCTCTGGAATTGAACTTGACAGTAAACTTGAAGTCCGCTGCGTCATTGCCATCTAAAGTTGAGTGCACCTGCATGATCCCAGATATCTGTGTCAATGATAAGACATAGTTTTGACAATGGCATGAGTTTGAGGTGAGCTGAGGCGAGATACACAATGCAGGCTCTATGCAGCGAGGCTTGAGCTACAACCCCTGAGCTATGAGGCCCGAGCTGCATAAGCAATGAGGGCCAAGTTATGAGGCATGAGCCATGTGACATGAGCTACGAGGCATGAGCTGTGAGGCATGAGCTGTAAGGCATGAGCTGTTAAACAAGAGCTGTGAGGCATGTGCAATGAAACATGGGCTATGAGGCACAAATTGAATGTCTGAACTGCAAGTGATACAGGAGGCGAGCTGCTGCCAGGCCTATGCCATAAAGATACAATACATAATGCGGCTCATGGAGCTTGTGCTGTCTATGCTATTGTCACATGAACAAATGTCTCTGCTGGGAACTGACCAGGGTTTCGTCCAGATCCAGGACTAGGGTTTTCCTGGAGAAGCGGCGGGTCTGAGGCGGCAGCAGGGGCTTCTGATGCTTGTCCACCACTTCTGCCAGAGGCGGTAGGGTTCGCAGAAAACTGTAAGGGTTGAACTCCAACCCATACTCAGAGTCACTGTCATCATCTTGGGTATACGTGACATGATGGTAGGCTTCTGAAGCTGGTAAGGCAAGACTAGTGGGAGACGTCAGGTCTGGGTCCGATCCTTTGGGAGATGTTGCATCAGCACCGGCTGAGCTAGAGGCGGTGGCATCACTGGATGTGAGTCGCTGAACTGCCTCAGGCACGTTCTCTGCCATGAGCTCACTTTCTGCCAGTACAGCCTCAGCTGAACAGTGCTCTGAATCTGTTTGCTGCTTGCTGCTGCTGGTGGATGGCAGGTGCTGGACAGCAGCTTGCTCAGCAGGGTCTGCAACTGATGATGTGTCGTCAGCTGGAGCAGGCTCAGGCTTTGGCTCTGATGCTGGGTGAGCTGCAGCATCTGGTGCACTTGGTGAGCTTGTTGTACATGCTTTTTGATCACTTGCATCCTTTCGGCAGACAACCAAGTCCTGCATGCCATGCTCAAAACGTCACTTGCAAACCCAATATTCTGCTTGCGATAGCTCTGGTTTTGTCTGCGACTGCACAAGGGCTATTCACACGTAGGAAAGGGCCTCTGTGCTCATTTGCTATGCTGACATTCATCTGTCTGTAGCAAGTCTGCTTGCAGAGCAGCTGAGCTAAGGATGTACCTGTCCGTTCCCCAAGAAAATCTTGGCCAAACTCCTAGGGTTGTACGGTGCACCAACTTCTACCCGGCAGTTCCTTTTTACCGTTGGTGACACCAAAGCAGGGTCTACGCCTGCAAGTCGGGGTGCGAGCGTTTCTCTCCACGACTCGTGGTCAACGCGAGGTGCAATGAGTCCGGTCACGCTGGAGCCTACCTCGCTTTCGCTTCTGCGTGGCTGAAGTAATCAACTCATCTGCTTGGCTGGCGCTCCCAGCCGGGCTTTGAGGTGACTTGTGCTGCTTGGGAGCAAGCTGAGTCCCCATGTCAAAAGAGAGCAGAGCAGAGGAGCAGAACTTTGGGAGTGCTGGCAGGTTTGGTACTGGGGCAGCAGCACTTCGAACAAGGCGATGAGTATCAGCAGTGTCAAAGGGTGACCTTGACTCTAGCGCTTGCTGCAGAGAGTCCAAGGTGTTCCTGGATTACTTGCTCCAAGAGTTGCAAGACAGGGTGCAAAGTTTCGCGCAGGTTTCGCGTCTGATGTCATGCAAAGGGCACTTTGCTTCGAGCATGCAAACGGCCTGCAGCAAAGGATGCCACTGTGCAGAAAGTCGGTCTCCGAGACCGTTACGATGCTCCGGCAAAGCTCGACTCCAGACTCGTCACCCTACTCAACATGAGCTGATGGATCAGAAGTCTGCGCAGCGGACATGAACAGGTGAAAGCGAGGGGGGCATGGCGCATCCCCTCAGGGGATTCCTACACTGCTGTGTGCACAACTGCAACTTGCTGCACGGAAAACAGAAATCTGCTGACTGGCACAGCCTCTACCTCTGTCAGAGGCGAGCTTGGCTTTGCAGCAAGCCTTTGTGCAATGGGATCTTGCTACTGGCTCGCTGCTTTGCAGGCACAAGCTGATATTGAACTGGCCAATGTTGAGGCGCATGTGCGTCTGTTACAGTCGTGAGTTGTGACAGCTTACCATATGTTTAGCAAGCTCTGAGCAAGTGGTAATAATAGTTGTTCAAGGTCTGCTTCCTCAGCACTACACCTAACAAAGTTCAATAAGGATCAAAACACAACAAGCGTCAAGACTGCAATTCTTGTAAGGCTTCGAGGGTTGCTTCTGCAGTTGCAAAGCCACCATGCAAAAGGCCATCTACATACACCATCAGTGAGTCTGTGAGCATAGCAAGCCTTGACAAGGTCATGCCTAATTGCCACAGGTCATCTGTGAACACAAAGGGTCTGTTCCTCAAATCCGCGTCTGATGGCAAGCTTGGACCACTCCAGAACACCAATTCGCCATTTCTTCCAGCCAGCTCCCAATCAATCAGGCAAAAGCCTGACTGAATCTCGACAATGTTGTCCTCTCGCAAGTCTCGGTGGACAAAGCCTTCTTTGTGAATGACTGCCAAAGTGGTCAGCATGCACTTGGTGAGCTTCAGTACAGTTGCAGTGTCATGTCCAGAGGGTCGGCACAATGGCGTCAGCATCATCACCTTGGTAGGGCTGATGTGTTTGTGCCAGCAGCTTGGGTTGATGCACTTATTCCAGGCCTAAGCTTCCTCCTGGCCAACTCCAAGCACTATTCTTCTCGGGCCCAAGAAACCCTGAAGTGCATCAATTTGCTTGTGCAAGCTTACTGGCAAGCATTGCCTGTCAAAATGCTGCTATACCAGAGCAGCTACATGGACAAACAGCTGCCTGGTGTGCTGGAGGTGATGACCTCCAGCGAGTATGCACACTTTGCTGGTAGAGTGAGACAGGCAGAACTTGACAGTATGCATGCGCTAGGCTTTAATGTGCCTGACCTTGAGCAATGGGCTCTAGAAAGGAGCAAATGCACTGACATGCCTGTGAGCCTTACACAGACAGACTTTACTGCCTTTGCTGCATCAAATATGGCTACCCTCGAGCCTCCTGCAAAAAGACAGAAAGTTCAGAAGCAGCAGGAGTGTGAAGATTTGGAGTACAAAGTGCTGGATGTGCGGACGTAGGCAGCTGCATTGGAGCTCACGATTGAGCAAGCACGCCTGGCAGAACTGGAAGCACAGCATAAATCACAGCAAAGGAGAGCAAGTTGGTACGCCGGCAGAGTGCAGACTGCAGCAGATCTAGCAGCAGGTTCCAGCGTATGCTCTCTGCAACCAACATCAGTGCATGATCAATATGGCTTGACAGACTGTACTTCTGCCAACACAATCAAAGGTGCAGTGGCAGGACAGGCTGCCAAGCAGCTCATCGATATCAAACTTTTCAAGCATAAGACTGTGCGTGAGGTATGGAATGAATGGCATTATGGTACTGCAGAGCAAGTCAGCGTGAAGAGCCGTCTGCGGCAAGACAATGCAGGAAGGCTGTCTCTGTACGGCAAAGGATATGCCAGAAATGTGAGCAAAGAGCTACAGCAAAAGAGGGACCTGCCTGAAGCAATCGATTGTCTCATCCATGAGCAAGGCCTTCCAGAAGAAGTGGCGTTGCAAGTGGTTGAAAGATTGGCAGAGCAGTTTGAGCTCACAAATTCTGCACCAAACGGCAATTTCAACGCTTTCTACTTGAGTAAGCAATGGAAACATGGGGATGAAGCCAAAGCCTCAAAGCTAGTTACCAAGCAAAACTTGAGGGCAACTGTGAGAGCATTTGACTTAGCTTACCAGGAGGCTGTGTGCAGTGCTCAGATGGCACTGCTGCCAACCGCATAGTCCGTGTATCTCGAGGCCACTGTCTGTCTTAGCTGAAAGAGGAACCTGTAACTATCCTGCTTGTTCACTTGTGGTCTGCATACAAACCAACGCACTGTCAACGGCATCAGCAAGTTTGGTCAAACGCGTTGGCAAATTCTTGAAAACGATATGCAATATGAGCAGCGTAACGCAGCGGTCTGATCAGCACCGTGCCGCATTTTGTGATGAGTGACGGAATTTGTCAGCACGAGGCGCAATGGTTGCCAAACTTACACCTTACAGCAG